>Ga0056128_1011435_pt1 | contig 10950 bp, 2 predicted proteins | sample WorMetLIZISLAND2_FD_71113 | JGI IMG/M metagenome (GOLD analysis project Ga0056128, IMG submission 71113) | Marine gutless worms symbiont microbial communities from Max Planck institute for Marine Microbiology, Germany - Olavius geniculatus... ... | reverse complement strand
TAGAGTTCACACGCTGCGTTAGGCCTACATTGTCCTTTAACTAACCGCAAAACAGGGTAGGCCAGTGAACATGAATCAAACGCATAGGCTATATAATAGACAGAGAGAGACAGAATCACGTTTTAGACACACAGCTGAGTTAGTGGATTGCAGAAATGTCTTCATATAGGTGTAGCAAACGTAAAACAAAAATAAAAGATCCATGTGTAATATGTGAGAAATCAGCAGGAAAAGGCACAATACAGTGTGATGAGTGTACTATGTGGGTGCATAAGCAGTGTGTACCATTGACAGAAGAACAGTTTTATGATTATACACACAGTGAGAAGTACTTTCTATGCCGGAGATGCATGGCGACTGCAGCAAAAGCTTATCTAGGTAAATATGATATTAAATAATTATGTACTTAGAAGTGCCTGTGCCTAGACTTCTGTATAACTTAAATTAACTTACTAGCTTAGCTTTACGTAACTATGTCGACATAGTCAATGCATGATAATCCTGAATTAAAATGAATTGAATAATTTTCATAACATAGCTGTAATAATTGCACAGTTCACTGATACATTATACTGAATGTATTTTCGCAGACTACTTACGCCGATGGGGCCGATTGAGTAATTATAGAAACCCATAAATTATGTAGTTTGCCTAGAGTACTCAAAGTAGAAGTACTAGTATATATAAAGTACGTAGCAAAAACACCTATAATTTTTAATCGTAGTCAGTCCAGTAATCATAACGTGTTGCAAAAGACTTCACCAACCACACCAGAACCAAATATGATCAGATCATTGAAATCAGATTAAGCCCAAACTCTGATCTTAACCCTAACCCTAACGCTCCATAGTTGATCTGATCATATTTGGTGCAGTAGTTGTATTTCGTGGCATTGGTAATTGGACAAATTTATTTGTGAAACAAAACGCTATTTTATTTAGCTGTACTGGACACCCAGTTGTGTGGAACTACGGATTGCAAGTTTGACCACCAAATGTTGTCATCTTTTCAGTCCAGTAATCACTGTTTTGTGTATTTATGTTTAGGTGTTTTTTCTGGCAGTTTGAGAAGATAAGTGAGCAGATCTGAAGGATGTCCACTAAACCGCAAGGTATTATTATCATTGTTGTCGTCATTCATTTAACAAACACAGTGGGTTATGCATTTATCCTTTTTTGTTTTATTTTTATTTTATTTTATCAAATTACATTTTTTATGTTTTTACTGTTTTATGTTGTTACTGTTTTTACGACTTGAGACAGAGCTGTCTGAAGATTTGTTCTGTGTTTGAGCAGTGCACCAAGGGCCAGTTGTTCAGTTCCAAGTAACATTACTGAAGACCCAGTGTCCATGTTACCACAACTGACAATGCATATTTTGATTGTAGTTACAGTTTGCTTTTCATAGAAGATTAGAGCCCTTGTCTAATACAGTTTTTTGGGGTCACACAAATGTTTCTACTATGCAGCTTTGGCAGGTTGCAAGAATGTGACAACTAGACTGAGACGGGCAGACCACAATTTAGTATCTTATGTTGCAATAATCAGCATTGTTGATGCTTTCAGTTGTGCTACAAGTAATCTGTATTGTGCATAAAGTGAAATCATGTCTGCATGAGGTGGAGAATGTTGATAGCATGTGGCTTGTGCGTGTTTGTATTTGTAGTACCCACTGAAGAAGAAGGACTGACGGACAGTGAACCCAGAGCAAAAGCAACTAGCAAGTTTATTAACGTAAGTTAACAGAGTTACTGTATATACTCGCATATAAGTCGAGAGCAAATCTGGACAAATTTTTGCCCTGAAAGTCTAAAAACTAAAGCTTGCATATTTTCATGCTGAGTGTGTGGTAGAATTTGCTCTATGCCATTTACTGTGGGATTCTGTGATTCCTGAGTAGTGTAAAATTTTTCCATAGCATTTGGCTAGACTGATCTGAAAAACGAGGGCCTAGTATAAATGTTTCTCCAGTAAAAATAGTTGGTTTGATCTCTGAGGTAGTATGAGTTTGCAGAGAAGTAACATACCCTGCTGTGTGTAATGGTATAATTGTAGTCATAGCGCCTTGGCGGCATAATATCTGTAGGGTGTCGGACTTATGATTGGGAGGTTATGTGTTTGACTTCCAGTTAGGTTGCTGTTGAGTGGTTACGATACTGCTTGAATGGGTGACAGTCTAGATTCATGTATAGGTCAACTCAGTCTTTTATCCCTGCAGAGTAGGTAAATCAAATACCAGCCTGTCTGTCTAGGGTTACGGTGGGGTGCATTTACCCGTGTCTGGTGGCAGGTGATTGCAAGTGGCATGTGATGCTCTGTAGCTCTGCAATGGGTTTTCCATAAAAAGCCATACCCCGATACACAACAGCTTATACACAGCCCATTGCTGTTTACTTTTGCACTGTTGTCAGTAGTCTGTGAATGTGTGAGCAGGGTTCCAAAGCCGCACCGTCGTGTCGGGAGTGCAAGAAATCTGTCTATCAGATGGAAAAGATTGTAGCTGATCAGTTCACCTACCACAAGACCTGCTTCCGCTGTACCCACTGTAACCGCGTCCTCAGGTCTGTACAGTCTGCAGACTGACAGACGTAATAATCTAGACCCTAAGACACCAACATAGCCAGCCACGAACCGTGAAAATTTCGCTAAGTAACCATTGCTGTGAAAGTTGTCATTTAGCGGCAAATAAGCCACGAACAGATTGCAGCAAAGTCTCTGAAAAAGTCTTGGCTAGCCAAGAAAAATTTGTTACTGTCCATCTGTATAAGCACCAAAAATCACAAAGCACTGTAGAGATTACAACTTAGTATAAGGGATACATAGTTTTGACTTGACGATGATGTACATTGAGTCAAAATTTCACATTGACTATTATTTGTATGGTCTTGGCCACAGCATGCTTTTAGATAGTGTCATTCTGATGTTGCTTCCTGCATCCTATTTAGAGAAATATCATGCAAAGGCATGAAACTAAAAATGTAAAAATTGTGCATAAGCCGAGACTTAAGTCACGAAAATATGACTTAATGTGAAATTTATGGCTAGGCAGCTTAAGAGCTGCAGAAATTATTTATTAATCAGATGATTAATGGTTGGAAAATTTTAATGATTAAAAAGATTTAATCCTTACATTTTCAATCTAATCAGGTAAGCTTTTCAATGTGCAAGGTATGCAAACTGGGTTTTTATTTTCGTGTGGTTACTGGTTAGTCAGTTTGTGTGCAGATATTAGGTTAGTTTGACGTGTGTTTGGGTCATAATGGAATAGATTTGTTATTGTTGTCTAGGTTTTTGCATTTTTCAAAAAATTTTTGTTGCTGCTTTTGTTGCAAGTGTCAGTGCAAGTGAATGGCTGGAAAAACTAATTGCTGAGATAGCCTGTAATGTGTTGGCCAGGAGATAAAACCTACTCACTCACCCACTTACTTAGTCTTCACTCATAACTTGACATATCTCAGGACTGCATGCATTAGCTCTGCTGCAGAGCACATGAGCTCCCATAGGGTTTTCTTGTCTAATTAAGCCTCTGCTTCATAATGTTTTGTACTTTTGGCACATGTCATTTGGATAAAACATATAGATGCTATAATTGTGATTGAGTGAATTAGTTTGCAGGCACTGTTGATGTTGCAGTCTGGGCAGCTATGCAACTGCTGGAGGTGGAAAGCCTTACTGCAAGCCTCACTTCATTTCACTGTTCAAGGTTAAAGGTGAGTGTGGTTGTTATTGATGGCTGTATATTCATACACCCCTGGGTCGAGCCCCCCCTCCCCTTTCTTCTAACAACAAGGTTGGACTCTGAAACATATAATGCATTAACAGTGCATGATGTTGAACATGCTTAAAGTGCTAGTAGAATGAGAAGTGAAAATGTTTTGGACAAAACCTTAAAATGATAGAACCTACCCTAAGCTACAGTCGCAGCAGGATTGTAGGAGTTTGTAAATGTTTCAGGAGTCTGGCTTTTGAGACACAAGAGTACATTGCTTCAAAGTCACCAGGCCTATAGTTTTTACTAGTTCGAGTAATTATTTGTCAACTCTGCGTGCCACATATTGGAAATGATACTAGTACTGAGATAATTTGTGTAGTTTCGAACATAATACTAGTACTCATTTGGTACACTGGTTACTAATAGCTTTGCATGCTTTTGTTTAGGAAACTATGAAGAGGGATTTTCAGAAACAGGTAAGATGTTTGTGAAGTGATATTATCATCTAACTATTGTCGTGGTCATTGTGGTATGGTTTAACAGGACGTAAATAATAAACATTCTTGTTAGAAGTACATCAGCGAGGTTTCAGATTAATATGTCCAGATATGAGCTCCCAGCTGTCGAAACACGAAAGTCTTGAGAAAGTGCCTGAAGACCGAGAGTAACTGTGCAGACATCAGACACGTTTGTATGATACGCAGTTTATTATGTTGTGAAGTCTGGTGAAAGGTAGATAAAGGTAAATCGCTGATACTGATAGTCGACAGTGCTTTCATGCAGCTCCGTCATTGATGCAGTTGATGCTCTACACCATTTCCAAGGTTGAGTGATCTGCAAACGCAGCTTAGATATTATGCAGCTGTTTTAATTGGTCATGCTATGTGTCTGCTCTGTCCGTCTGTCAGCGTATCTTGTACGGGCTCCTAACTCAAATTCAAAGAGCAATAACAAAACCAGAATGGGTGTGAATTAGAGCTGTCAAATTAGCACATTAATTAATGTGTTAATAAATTAATGTGCGTTAAAAAAATTAATGCACATGCATTAATTTATTTAATTTACTGAATTCTGTGAAGCAAAAGTTCCAATGTTTTATTAAACTGTGGTTATTTGACAATCAAATGAATTCAAGTAGCTAAACTGTAGTGCCGTTCCATCACTGCTGTAAATAAATATTATTTAGATGACAGGCTAATAGATTTTTTATGCTAGCGGTGACAACAGTTATTGTTGAAATATGTGTTTCTATATGTTTTTTAATTTTCTATATTCTACAGGCGGCACTCGCCTAAATGTCACAAAATTTGGGGTAACTTCCCCCTGCTCTCCCTTTCGACGGGCCTGGGTGCATTAATAACGCGTTAATTAATGTGTTAAAAAATTAATGCAGTGCGTTAATGCATTAAAAAAATCAGCGCTTTGACAGTGTGAATGTTTTCTGGTGTCCGCATAATCACTAACTGGTGTGCCAATTTGCAACCCAAAATGTTAAAGGTCATTTTGGCCAAGCAGATGATTATCTGTCTTGGACTGATGTAATATTTCCAGCAGGGCCAGATTATGCCAAACCCGATTGTGTTTTGTTTAGTAAAAATGTGGCGCTTTCACTGTTACTGTTGAGATGGCAGACTGTCTGGGCTAGACAAAGTTTTCTGCAGGCCAGGTGTCTTGTGCCAATATCTGGCATTTTTGTTCTGTGGGCAGCTGGAAGCTTCTTCTGTGAGGGCCTCTGTTTGGTCGAACATGCTGAATCCCCAAACTCGCCTCTGGTTAATAATGGTTCAGATTTTTGAGCCGAAATGCGTATGTTGTGCATGTAATGTGCAGGTGTACAAGATAAAGCTGGCAAGTCGTCATTCTTGCGTCTGTGAGTTTTCACCTGACAGTCTTCGGTTTCTTTAAACTGCACTTCTTGCTGTACATACTGTAATTTGACTTGCATGGTTTGTTTGTTGTTATCCATCCATCTTTATGCTGCTATGCATTATTCTGCTGCATATTAAAGTCAGCGAATCGAGAAGTTGGTGAAATAGTTATATAGGGAAAACGATGTTCTGTGCATGAGAGTTCTTTTTTTTGCTACTGTGAATCAACACATGTATGAGTTCGTTGAGTTGTATGTCTTATTAAGCGGCGTCCATGACAGTCTGTGAAATTTTTTGGTGACTGTAAACAAGGATGTCTGTGATGTTGTTACTGTTAAATTACAGCGTATATAACTTGGTTCCTGATCTGGTTTGCTGTTAACATGTGAGATCTTGCATGTACCGACATTGCGATGGCCAGGCTCTTTTGGTTCGACTAGCTTAATGAGCTGATTAAATATTTAGGTGCTGTGCTCAAGAGCGATTGCCCATTTTCACATTTTAAGAGAATGGTTTTCCTGATATGACCAGTAGTCAAAGTCAGCTCATACTTTCCATCTCTTCGTGGTCAGCAAATCAAGTCCTGGCCTGCCTGGCTGGTGTTAAGGTGGTGCACGTTTACCGGTTTCTAGTGGCAGGTAACGCTGCGTGATCCCATATGACAGGTGACGCTCCATAGCTTTGAGGTGGGTTCCATGAAGAGCTTTAGACACTTTTACCTGTTTCTTTTAGTCGGTTACACTAATTTGACTTGTCTCTTGTGTTTATGCATGTGGTATCACGTGATGATAGCAAGAAGCTGAATATTGCGTTGTTGAGTTACTTTTGCGACCAAGTTACCTCAAAGGTGTACAGAGTGTGGACCCAAGCTGACAGTGTCATTCGTGCAGTGTTTTGATCGTTGTTTTGTTAAAGGGATGTCAGATGATCGATAAAGTCGGCTGACTTTTGTGGGTGTGGTTTAGTTGCCCAAGGAAATTATCTGATAAAATCGTTAAAGCATGACACACGACCGACATTTTCGTCTGCTACTTCATATGACACCAGCTAGCACAACAGCAGAATGCAGGTCACAAGATGATACTTGAATTACTGTTTGTTGCTGCATCCAGCAAACAAAAATATGTAAGAAATACCATGAATAACTAAAATAAATATTCGTCTTTCGTTTAAATAATCATCATAACAGCACTAACAAAAATCGTTGACCAATATAAGAAAAATTGGTAGGCTAAATCGTTGAAGATAGAACATGTTCTGTAATGGCCAGCTTTATCAATTGTCTGACGTCCTCATTATGGTGTACTGTTTGCAGTGTAGTGATGTTCATTTATCTGTCTTGTGTGAAATGAACGTGTAAATTCTGTTCTGTCATCTATGTGTGGCAGCGGTGACAAGCCTTCTGAGAATGCAGACTGCGATGGTTCCGAATGTGAAGAGGAAAGGGTGATTATTTCGCTGTAGTCTCTCATTTGCACTAGTCATTTTGCTTTGTGCCGACTGCTTGGTTTAGTTATGGTGTTTTATTTGCATCGTTGTACCAGTGAAATACCAGCGAAGGGTTTGAGGCCATCATTTTCAAAGTCAAGGCCATTGTTAGTCATCAAGGCCAAGGTCAGGCAAGTGGTCTTTGATGCCAAGCCACTGGTCTTCGAGCCCAAGGCTATGGCCACTAAATAAGTAGTGTCAGTATGACATTTTTATACTGTGCATCAAAAGCTTATTTAGACTACAATGAACCATAAACATGCTCAGACAAACATAGTTTCAAGTGTTTTAGACTAGTTACCCGGTAGTTTAAAACTAACAGTCAAAACAGGATTTAGGTGAACACAGTTTCAGCTTCATTGCACACAACATATTCATCACAAGTGACTAAAGGCCAAGGCATTGTGGCCAAGGCCAGTGGTCTTCAAGGCCAAGGCCACGATTCTTTGTCCTCAAGCTGTTCTCGAGGTCAAGGACACTCCTGAAGGACCCCGTTACTGTGAAATCTGTGTGTGATATAGGCAGTCTGTTACAACAGTATACGGTATTGCTATGATCACTAGATCACACCCCAAACTACAGTGCATGAGAGATCAGAATATTGAAACGATGGTCTTCTGTTGCCACTTTGTCCGATAAGCAACACCAAAAGGAATAATAACCCGGCATATCTGTTTAATGCGGTCAGTTCATTCGCCGTGTTGTGAGATTTTTATTGTGACATAAAGCCTTGGACTGGCTTGAACACTATTGCTCTTACTGCTGTAGTGCCTGAGTTGATTCGTATCTAGCTTAGGATGGCCAGGCCGAGTTGGCGTAGATGGCTGGTTAAGCATATATCATCATAAAATGAGTGGCAGTTTTCAGGCCCAGTAACAATCATTGGGTGATGGCACTTGTAATATTGTAGTCACCGGTCCTGATTCTTAAGGCAGATTTGTTTGGCTTTAGAGGTTGTGGACTGCTTTGTTTTACTTCAGTTATCAGATAACTTTTGCAATGCCTTTATTATGATCAGCATTATTATTCATCGTTATTTGTACATATTTATACATAGTGAGATTGCTGTTGTTGTTTCTCTAGTCGGTGATCATGATCTGTTGCATGCATGATAGATTAGATATTTTTACTTTTGTCTCTAGTCATTGTGTACTGAGATTGGTGCTGTAGAATGTTTCTTTCGTGCATGATTGATTTTGCTGTTGTTTTTCTTTATTTTACCTGTTTTTATGTTATATCTACCTGTAGTCGGTTTAACATGAAGAAAGACTGATAAGATGCATTGTGGTTTGTTTTTCGTGTGTTTCATTTTTTACGTTACTGTGTTTTTTTATTTTGTTTGTTTTTTTGTGTTATATACATGTATTTTGTTGTTCTTTATATGCAGCCCACTGCAGTAATTTACGGACAGTGCAGTCAGACACGTCATGCAGTGAATGCAAATATAATTTGAAATCTTTTTGTGAACACATTGGTAAATAGGTCCAGCTATATACAGTAAATTGGATGTATTACCTTACTTTACCTTACATTCAAGGCGGGCATGCTGTTACAGCTGCTCAGCGCTGAGGCCGTATCAGTTTGTCCCAGTGCGCTTCCCTGAATATAACCAATGTTTACAGTAAATGACTTCAAAACCATGGACGACTTTGAAGCTGTAGCTAAATGCTGTGAAACCAAAGACGGCTGTGAAGCCAAAATCAGCGTTAAAGTCAAAGATTAACCAGCACATTAGGACTGGTGTCGTGTAACATATCCGATCGAATGAGAATTGGTCTGCACTTGGTGGCTTCTCTCCTGCGGATTTTATAAATTTTTCAGGTCTTCCGAGCACTAAGCCCCACCACTGCGACAACGTGGCAGACCATGTTGGCAAAGTGGATGGCATAAGACATAATACACGACTATTTTAAAGTTTTTTATAGTCCACCTACCACCAAGGATGTTTACAAGGCCAGCAGTGAATGAAATCATGGATAAAATAGAAACAGCAGAAGGCATACATGATTGTAGCTGAGCTTTGTTGCTTTAGGCCAAGGTCAGCTGCACTGAGGCCAAGGCCAAGTTTTCAATAAACATAATGATAACAGTTATAACTGTAATACATGGCAGACACTTTCTCTGTATTTCTGCAACATGCAAGAAAACACTTGCTTTCAAAGTGAATGATGACGTTGCACTTGAACGTTGTTAAATGGCAATAAGCATTTGGGTCAAATGTCACCAGCAGTTGTTTACCTAAATAGGTGTTCATTTATATCACTTGAACTTTATGAACGCCAAACACCGGATCTTGAAGCATTTTTCGGACATTTGTAAACTTTGTACTTAGATCACTTGATAGAAGATTTTCCATCTACTGGTGCAAAGTTGCCAGAACATTTAGGACCCGCTCAAAATGAGCAAATGAGACCTGCAGATGCATCGATAATGATATTAATAATATTAATACAATTTGTGTAGTGCCAAATTGTATTATGATGATTATTACTATTAAACAAGAGTCTGAGGTCAAAAACTGTTTTAAGACGAAGGTTATTACCACTGATGTCAAGGCCAATTTTCACTGCCTTGAGGTGAATGTCAGTCAGCTGCTCTTTGATAGATTGATAATAAATTTCTGTTTCCTTTTTAGAGCTAGCAAATGAACACTGGCTTTACTACTGCAGGATGCAGTCTAAACTTGGATATTTCAAAGTGTGATAATCGTTGATCAGAAATAAGTTACTAGTATGTATCCAGCTATAGGCTATGGAATTAGGGGCAGATAGTATGGCAGTCTCGAGGCAAACTACCAGTATGTGAAAGTTGTCCACTCCAGTTTATGTACTATTTAAACAGTACACCAGTCATTTCCAAGTTGGCTGCTATTACTGTGTGCAATTAAAACCAAAAAACACGTTGAGTAGTGAACTGAGCATTGAAAAATGTTGAAGTTTAAAAGTGACTCTTTGAGATGTTTTGTGTAAGAAATGTGTGTAAGCTGTTTTAGTGCTGGACATCATTAATGCTTTACTGAGTCATATTTGCAGAACAGCCCAACCCAGTTTTGCTAGTATCTTGTTGGTATCTCTGCGTTTTCTTCCCTCAGCATATATCTAGAATTATGATTTGTGGCACTACATTACATTGACTCAGCCTCTCGTTTGTTATCCAGACATTTAGTGTTTTGCAGCTGATCACTTAAATAGCAAAACTTGATTAAATACCTACACATATCGCAGCTGTTGATGCACAAATCTAAAAAGAAGACTAGAAATTTAGGGCATAGCCCAGCGTGAGTCAGTCCGGCGCCCTAAGTCTGACTGGGGAAAATTTAGGGGGTGAGGGGTGAAATTCCCCACGTAGCAAAGTCACGTACCCGAACTCAAATGCATTAGCATACACAGAACACCAGGGATGTTAACAAGGACTCAAGGCCAAGGACAGGACCAAGGACTAGACCTTCAAGGACAAGGACAGGACCAAGGACTCCAGGCTCAAGGCCAGGACCAAGGACTGAAGGTTCAAGGCCAGGACCAAGGACTTGACCTTCAAGGACAAGGACAGGACCAAGGACCAGATCAAGGACTTATTATAACATGCACTAATTCAATACTCGAGACACGAAATCTCACTGTTACTTACATGTTAGTTATACTACAGTATGTCAAAACAGCTAAAAAATACAAAACCATTATATTTACTACATATCAGCAGTATATTACTGAAAAATCACACCAAATGACTTGAATAAACGTTATGATTTCAATTTGTTTGTAAACTATTCTCCACTCTCTGTCCTGACACTTTTCTTGTTTACTGTTTCAGTGATTATTTGTAAACTTCAAATCGCCACAATCTTCACAGTTATTAGCCCGTCCTGGTGACAAGTCAGCTGCAG
>Ga0056128_1011434_pt1 | contig 10950 bp, 10 predicted proteins | sample WorMetLIZISLAND2_FD_71113 | JGI IMG/M metagenome (GOLD analysis project Ga0056128, IMG submission 71113) | Marine gutless worms symbiont microbial communities from Max Planck institute for Marine Microbiology, Germany - Olavius geniculatus... ... | reverse complement strand
AGTTCATCCCCGAGTCACTCTTTAGTATCATACTCATCATCACGCTTCAGGAAGACTCCGGCATATGGCTGATTTAACTTCACTTTCCTCCGTATCAAGTCAATCAGATTCTTATCAGATATCTGCAAACAAAGCAAACAAAAATAACCATCCAATGCATGATGTGAAGCTATGGCAATCTGACCAAAACACAATAACAGCAAAGCTAAACCAGCTGCAGAGATGAGAAAATAAACAAATATCCAGCTTTATGACAGTAATGTTGTGGCCTCCTGTCCATCACCTCAGATACACACTTGAAAGTGAAATTTCAAATGTCATAATTTTACATTAGTGTTATCATGTTTCTTTCACGTCTGCTAACCAGACAGCAAGTCGTTTCAGACATACTCCAAACTATAAATGTCAAGGTAACCCTAACCCTAACTATTAAATGGTAAATGCTGTAGCTAAGATGGAATCAAGAAAAATGACAGAACATTTAACACACACACATCATACAAACTGCACCACAAAACACCCTATAGTTCTTCCTGTCACTGTAGTCACCTCAATCATTTTGATAAATCTTGGGAACAGCGGATGACGTCGAACAGCAATGACGGGGACCCTCGGCCAAACTTCCGGCACAGTCATGGGCGACAGGGCCACCATCGACGGCGGCAGATCACCGCCAACTGTCACATCGGGCACAGGTGAGTCGCCGCCATCTTCACTGCCGGCGCCTTCTCCTTCGTCTCCACCCTCAGACGACGACGACGAGAAGTCGTCACTGCCACTGCCACTGGAAAACGCACGCACCTGACACGCCCAGTCACGTGACAACTGCGTCGTCAGTGACGTAGCAAATTGCGTCATAGGTGACGTAGCGCGGCAACCCAGATATTCTGCAGGCGGCATGTGGACGAGAGATCGAATGAACGAGCATATCGGTCTCGCAGATAGTAGACTAGAAGGACGGGCTCTGGACAGACGAGAGGACACGCCAGATCGTGTGACAGACGTTGCCGACGTGCTGATAAGACGTCCTGGTGCACTGAAATTGCAATATGACCTCAAACCTTCGATCCTGCATGTAGTCTGCAAAACACGACGCGGTAGTCTTAAAATCGGGCCCAAGCGACACACGCATGTCATACGAAGTCTCACGCACGTCGCCATTGTTTTTGTTTAGATTGTTCGCGACAACATAGAGGCAAAATATTACAGCAAAGATAACCAAGATATATAACGAAATAATAATTAGAGCCGAGCCAAGTATTCGAGTACTTGACTCGAGTACTCAACTCGAGTTCTCAGGTTACTCGACCTACTAAAGTCCTGCGGCATCCATTTTCTGGTCAGGAGTCTTCAACTTGTTGAAGTTCGACCATACGTCGAAGAAGAAGATGATGCATACAAGGCGACAGAGAAAATGGACGGAGAATACGGCGTTTAGAAGGAAGGGGCGAAACGGCTTGAAAAGGAAACGTTTTATAAGCGAACCGCGAAACGACAAGGCTAAAGCAAAACTTCTAGGGGGCAACACGTCAAAGCTAAACATCCTGCTACCGAGTGGCGTAATATTTTTGACTAGTGCCGCAATATAGGCCTAAGTAATTTAATTTTAAAAGGCATAATTATATACTGAACTGACCCTTCATTTATATAATGCTGATCTTTGGACACCGACGTACGGTTTACCTTTCAGTTGGGCTTCTTTGCATTAGGCCTAGGCCTTGAGGATAGCTGTACCAGCAGTTTCTGCTTTGTTGTTTCGGCCACATTTACTTGATGTATTAAATAAAAATAATGACACAGATAATGAGTAATAAAATGAAAATTAGGTTTATCCAAAATGAAGATATATTTAATGTAGTTGAGCAAATTTGCATAAAACTGTCACTGGTATCTAACTTGCTCGACTTGAAATAGCTAACAAATTACAACGTAATGTCCTCCGGTTGAATATTGTATTGAATATTGTATTGTGCGCAGTGACAGCGCCCTAAAATTTATAGCCTGACTTTTTCACTTCAAGTGTATTAGAAAGCATGCATGGTTATTAGACGACGTGCTAACATGCATCCGCGTGTTAAAATTATTGGTATACAAACGGAGAGGTCGCTAAGTTCCCTGTCTGCTTGATCTTTGCCATAGTATCGGCCTGCGGCATCCATTTTCGGCCCTTCGGGCCTCAACTCGGCCTGCGGCCTCGTTACACAGCTTTGCAGCGTAGCCGTTAGCTATGATGCTGATGATGCGTCACCATGGTGACGACGTCTATATGACGTCACAGCCAATTGCAGTCAAAACTGAAACATCTCTATTTTAAAGATAGATTATTAGTATACGCTTAAACCGGCCTATCATTGAAACCTAGCTTGTATTTACAGCAGTACTGTAGTCTGTACTTTGCTTGAAACAGAAATGTAGCCAAGTAGCCACTCTCAAAGAAAGTAGGAGTAGGCATATTGTTTATTTAATGCTTACCGTCCGCGTGAATCGATACACTAGAATCACATAATATGATGTGAACATTACATAGTATACAGTGTTATTAAATAACATAAAAGCAACAAACAGCAGTGTCACAAATATAAACAGTCGTTCAGCTCAAATAGTTACACGGTACAAGCATATCAAGACATTTTGCGATCAGCATCCACTGACAGATACGAATCACGTGTAGAAAATATCGTGATAAACGTAGGTGAAGACAACTCTTCAGCACAAAACTGCAGACACAAAATACCACAACTAACAAAATGTTCACCCAGTCCTACTCCAACTTCTTCGAAATTTTGTACTTAGCCTAATGCCTACTGTAGCCTTGGAGAACGTTTTCAACCAATTTTAATATGAAGTCTATGCCTTTTTTTGCCTCCATCAGCACTATCACACTGTTTATCGTGTATCTGTAACTTCAGTAAACTGAGCCGATCACAATAGCCTAGTCGTCACCGATCAACACTAGATCGTTATTACCGTATTACCGGGGTAGTGCGGAACCATTGCAAATAATCAATAGCAAACTCGCTGTTGGAATAAAGAGTGACAGCAAGCAAGCATAAATTGCTATCGGACAGCATTGCCTGTACATTGCTGTACAGAAATATATAACGTACATATAAAATGTCTAAACGTCTCTGATATCGAATATTATATTGAAAAACTATCAACGCATTCGTATTATTACAGGCCTACTGCTCAAAACGCTATACTATGAGATACCACCATGCAAACGACAGCTGCACTTTACTTCTCTCGATATGCAGGCCCACTGAGAAACTCGCCGGTTGCTGTTTAACCATTCGCTTTGAAAAGTATTTCAGCGACTGGAAAAAATAGAATTCTCAACGAAGGCCTATTTAGATCATTGCTGCATGAGAAATGTTTGGTGCGGATTCAGTATCATTATTATCATCATCGTCATCATCATTTGTCTGTCTCGGACTGGCTCTCTGTCTGTCAGCAGCTGCAGGTGAATTATATTCACGTTAAATTGCTGCAAATTATTACGCACAACTACCTGCATTTAATCCTTATCATCGTCACGAGTTGGCAGTGGTTAAAAGTGCCGAGGACAATGGGAGATGGAAACATCTTTTAGAGCGGAAGTTTCAATGAGCCCATTTCCCCCAAAAAGGAAACTTGGGTGCAGATTTTTGTCATCAAAAATTACCCGCATTATATTCTGAGGAAGCCGCTATTATAAATGCTGGCACCAGCGGAACCCTTCAAGCGGTCGGGGCATCACTTACATCGGCAGCGCTCCTGAGACCCCTAACTTCAAGATGGGGCTGCCGCGCCCGCATCCCCAATAACCCCGTCCCCGCCTCGAGCATCTGCTTCAATTTTCGTCCCCTTGGGCTTGAAGCTGTGTGCCTTTGGGTCCCCACAGGCCACAGTCTCTTGTATCTCTTCCGACGCTTTGCGACCAAACACTGAACGTCTCAAGTTATTTCGGCGACGTGATGACAGGCGCGGTGAAGCTGGATCTAATGGCTTGTAGCGACGTCTGTCGGCGTGCTGAGGCCATGTTGCGACACACAAACGCTCTGAGTTCACCATGGTCTGTCGCGCCGACTATAACGCCACCTCGCGGAGACAAGCGCAGTCGTCGAGCCGAACGCTTACCCTCCATGCGACCATCGGTCACCGCTGCCGCCACTACCGCGCCTGTATACACAGATAGTCCGCAATTTATTTATGATTATTCTCGCAATGCAATGCAACAGAATAACAAACTTAATAAACTGCAATAATTCACATTGTGTTTGCTTTATTGGCGTCAAATAGTGCAAAAGAGACAGGGATGGGTTCAAGGCCAGCATTTTCAAGGTCAAGGCTAAGGCCAAGGCCAGCGATCTTTGAAGCCAAGGCAAAAGCCAAGGCCAAGGCCACTAACTAACTTAGTAGGTAAAATGACCACTTCATTGACGCGACCAACGATCTTACCAACTAAGCCAAACCGCCATGTCGTAATCGACCTTACAGTAGTTTACTAGTTTTATTTCTTAGAGACCATTTTGAAAATTTCTGACTGACTGACTGATAGGTTGACCTGAGATGAGGTCGATAACAAGCAGTCGTTCGTTAGCCGGGTCATGCAGTAAGGAGTGCACGTTGCTCGGCCAGCCGATGACCTCCACTGACTGGCCACACGGACCTCCCACGTTGAACAAGCCCAGTGCCTCGCCGCTGCCAGCGTTCCAAACACACCCAGCGTCAGCGCTCAACCCGACCAGAACAGTTCCATCGCCAGAGAACTCCATGTCGCTCCACCTGTAACGACGACAATGGGAACGCTGAAACGTCGAGTAATTGAAACGTCGGGTAATGGAATGCTTGAGTAAAAATGCAAGTAATGCCGTTCATTGGATATGTCGAGTATAGGAAACGTTATGTAAAAGGCAATAACGGGAAATGTCGTGTAAAGGAAACTGCGAGTAACAGCCAAGTACTGGATATGCCGAGTAATAGAAAAGTTGAGTAATAGGGTGCTTACACGATACAGCAAACGTCCAGCAAACTTCCAGCAAATGTATTTAAAAAATACACGTGCTAATTGCTGGACGTTTGCTGGACCTCTGCTGGAAGTTTGCTGAACGTTTGCTAGATAGTGTAAACACCATAAAGATCACGACGAGCCGGTATAAGCTTAGGCTTGTAACATGTTTGCCGTTATAACCAGAAGAAGCCAATGCTGCTTCTCTAGTGTCGGTGTCTACGGCTTCGTCGTCGTTAGATTACTTTTGGACATTTATTGGGCTAATACAGGAGCTAAGATTGTATTTGTTCTTTCTGGTCATGCACGATTATGTGATTTATCTGCACATCAAATATTTGCAACTACGAAAAAATGTGGCATCTGTAGACAAGAAATTGACTTGCTACTGCCTATTTTAGTTAATTAACTTTCGCATTTACATCTACTACGGTTTCTATGTGCCACGCAAACAAACATTGCACAATTTCGTTTTTTTGATGTGCAGAATCGTTTTATTGTACCTAACTTGTTTTAACAGATACTGTTGATAGAATTTGTGCTTCGGGATTTTTATTAGATATCAGTTGTTTTAATTACTCGACATTTCTAGTCTATGGTCATTACTCGGCGTTTCTGTTGCTTGACATACATACAGTCAGTAACCATTACTCTAGGTTTTTCAGTTACTCAGTTTTTCCTAGCCCTGTCAAAACCCTTTACTTGACGTTTCTTTTACTCGGCCTTTCAGTGTTACCACGACAACGAGCTACACACGTCCGCACGGTGCTGACATATTATTTGGTTATCCACCTAACCTTCAGGCAAGACCCGTCTGTAATCTGGCGCATTAGGAGACCGCTTAATGGTTAACTTTTATTCGCGACAAAATGCGAAGGATAAAAAACATCGAATCACAGCATTACTGCTAAAAACACAACAACAATATGTCATGTGGTAAGCTCAAAAGCTGCAATGTTACCCGACATAAAGACATCGAATTATCAATCAGAGACGAAAACGTTCATTATATTGCAGTTTCAAGCGTCGGAAACGTGCGTTTGAACACGCCGGTCCATCTAATAGGAACGATCTTCCGAACTATTTCAAATATTTTTTTCGTTCTACTAGTATGCCCAGCGCGTTCGAGGTTATTCACAGCTAACGCGTTACATAATTACCAGCCTATTTACTTTATTTTATCGTATGAAGAAATAGGCTTACTCTGGCGCCCAGCAGTCCGGAGTGCTCAGCGACACTACGAAGCGGTTGTCCGCACTGCGCAGAATCAGCTCCGACGATCCGCTTCCAGTCGAGCCATCGCCAACGCTCGGTTCCGATTTACTTCCGGTGACCGTGGTTCCGCCTCGCACGCTGAGCGCCATTCTATCGGACGCTGGCGACAGCCGGATGTAGCAGACGTCCACGGCGGTCTGACGACTAACGACTTTACCGAGCCGCTGGTTCCACACGATCAGCTGCGACGACTCACCGTGATACGACACCACCTGAAATCAATCACTCGCAATCTTAGAAAAAAAACCGGACACATAACAAGTCACGAATTAGTATAGCTTCTGACCTGAATAAACGCGATTTTATCATATGCATGTATTTTTTCTATACTTATTAGCTACGACATTCTATGTTCTCAAAAGTTGCGCGCTGTTTCGACGTTTTTATAACGTTTTTTTAATTTGCGCGGCAAGTGTTCTGGTTAAGTCGCTTTTTGATTGGTGGAACAAACAGCCCGCCGGTTCACTTGTCATCATAAAGTCATCTACGTGCTTCAACATGTTGACGACTCTGGTCTACTCGACAACAGTCCGTCCGCCGGCACAACGGCTGGCTGCAAACATATCCGTTTCTCCCTTCCTCCCTCACTCTTCGTATCGGAGAATAAGCTGTTTGGCTAACGCATCAACAACGACCACAATGATGCGACACTGACCTGACCGCTGGAAGGCAGAAAGCTGAAATCAGTGACGTCTGCAACGCCCGACTGCAGTCCATCATCATGCTTCAGCACGGTGACGGCGCCCACAACCGCCGAGTTTCTAGTGTCCCATAGCTCGATGACGTCGGCCGACTGGCAGAAGACGAGACCCATCAGAGGATCTTTCGGCGACAGGCCGAACAGCAGCAGGCTTCCTTCGCCGTCGGCCGTCGCCATATTGTCCGCGGCGGCGACCGGAAGTGAGCGGGCGACACTGGAAGTGGTGGAAAGATCACGTGATCGCACGGAGTCGCCGTAACGTATCAGCGCAGTGCTGGCGTCGGCGGTCACCGCGCAGTGCGCAGACGCCGCGAACACTCGCCGCTGCTCTTTCGCTGTGAAACCACCAGAAGTGGCTGCAGGCTCGAACAGCTGGGAATCGACAACCGGAAGTTCTCCGGCGTGGATGACCAGCGAACACGCTGCGCAGCCGCCATCTGAAACACCCGTAACATTCTTCACCGTGCATAACAGCCAATCGAATTGGCTGAATTAAAAAAAATTAATAACAGTAGTTAAACAATGTCGTAAAAAAATTAGCATTTTAGGCAGTTTGCACAGACGAGCGTGCCGCAAACTACGTTCCAGTGGCAGCGACTGCACAATACGACATGCTGCCGTCAAACGGAAGTTTACGCAAATAACTTAAGAAGAGCGTACTAAAAAATTTGTGGAAATGAGGGAACTTTTAAGTATACTTCAGCAGAAATGTTTTTTTTTGGTTTCAACCGCTCAAAAAAAACATTTTGTCAACCGTTCTCACTCACCACCGGGTGCGTCCGTGGCGCTGTGTTGTCGGTAGGCGACGATCGCATCATCGGAGCGAGGCAGAAACGCCACAGATTCGACGCTCGACTGCGCCACTCGGACAAACTGACAGTCGCCGTCTGTAGCGGCGTCCAGCGTCTGCAGGTCTTGTAGCGCGTACACTCGGCACTCACTGTTTGAGACGAATATAACGGCACGATCCGTCGCCACCATCTCTACGATATCATCATTATTATCACTCAGGCCGTAGATGACGTACTGACGGTCCGACGGCTTCGACAAGTCCGGCTTTGACCTGTAACAATAACAACCAACAAAAACAATAAGAATAACCGTTATTGCAGAAAATAAAGAACAAAGTGCTAAAATTATCTGTAAAAAACTAAAAGACTAAAATCACGACAGCACGCTACGCAGCAAAAGTTATACGTGACACCAAAATATAATTATCAACAACCACAAACAGCACGGAAATGTTAAGGAAATAAACGGTAAGCGGAATCGCCCCACACTCCCACAGTCAAAAATACGCTTGCCCACAAGTTATTTGCCTAAAATATCAAAATTGTATGCGAATTTTGGTTTATTTTAGTTTTAGTTGTACTATTTAGTTGTACAAGTAGGCATCATTTTACGTACCTATAGTTCAAGACGGTCGTTGATCCTCGGTGTCGGTACTGTGCGACAACGACCGCCTGCTGAGCGGTGGCGTGCACCAGTGAACAGTCATAGCGACAGTCGTTCAGTCCGATCAACCTCGGTGACGACGAGCTCGTCACTGTCCAGACATACGAGCAGTGCGCCCATCTGCATCAGCATCGTCATCATCGTCATTATCATCATTACCGTTAGTTAAACTGATAAGACTATGTGCTAATGCACATAAAGTAAAAGTTGTCATGTACAGGAGCGAAGTTAAGGTAGCCAAGATGAATGACCATGTACGCTCACTGAAACTAGGGATTCGGGATTGAGAAATTTGTAATCCCGGGATCCCGGGATCCCGTTTCGGGATCAGGCTTACAAATTGGTCGTTATTTTGGTATCTCTAATTGACATATTTTATGCACATTGCCCCTACGAAAGGTATATCCGAACTGTAGAGAGTGACAGTGACTGTCAAAATATAAATTTCCGGCGACAGCATGAAGTAGCACTATAGCGCTCATAAAATATTTTATTCACCATACGGCTAAAATTCTTATTTCTGTCATTTAATACGCGAAAAACTACAATTTTAGCTAATTTTTGTAATCCCGAAATCCGGGAATTGAGACGCTGCCAATCCCGGGATTCAGGATTGACCTAAACGACCGGGATCCCGGGATTCGGGATCCCGAGATTGCAATCTCTAACTAAAACAAATACAAAGAAAAGCACAGCTAAAAACAATTTCTCGCTTGCTTATACGCTGACTATAGTTCCACCAGGAGTGTTCTGTGGCGAAAAATGCACCAAATCAATTTTCGGCCGGGGCTTCGTCCCCAACCCAGTTTGGACAGATTACGACGCCCCCCCGTTTCTACTCCACTCAACGCCTGCGACGTCTCGTTCTTGGTGCCACGACCTTTGGGCCACCAATATTGATGACAGAATGACGCCGCTGATCAATGTGATCATTTGTAAATATAGCTGTTTTGCTTGTTTTGCCTACAGCATGCATTTCAATGTCTGTGAAAATTGTACGGGTTTGTGATACGTCAACGTTTTTAGACGAATAAAGGCCTACCCAGTGGCTTCTATCCCTTTACCTGATGGGCGCAGCTTGCGCCAGTGAAAAATAGGGTTGGAAGTTTTGATAAGGTTGCAGATCAAAACTTCCACTCCTATTTTCACTGGACAAACTACACCTTTAACAAAACTTCGCCCCCCTATTTTTTACTTTCCCCTTATTTTTTAGTCTGCACTTTTAACAAAACTTCCCCCTATTTTTTACTTCCCCCGAATTCTCACTGGGCAAATTACACCCTTAACAAAACTTTCTTCGTAGAGAAAAAAAGCCCAAAATAGACGGTAAAACTTGAGTCAAAAATTGGGGGAACTTGAGCCCAAAACTGGGGGGAAGTTGCGCCTGATTTTGATTAGATTTGGGGGGATAGAAGCCACTGGGTCTACCAAGACTATATGATTACGTTATGATGATGCCGATGACAATGTGATAAATGTAAAGCGCAGTGAACAAAAAAACGATGTGCTCTAACATATGCGGCGATATGTCCTACCAAGAGAATAAAATCAAACTTGTTGCTTGATGTCCAATTTTGACGGTAGAACGTACCGAGCGAGTTTCGACGATGCGCTGGCGTGTGTTGCCGCTGTGGATAACAGCACGCTGGTCTGAGTGGCGTTACCAACCACCAGACACTTGGAGAGATGATCATTGTCCACGTCCACGGCAGCAATCAGTTCACCACTGGATGTGTTCCAGGCGCTGACTCTCATCTTGGTCTGTTTGACGCATGCGCAGACCACCGAGCAGTCAGACGACAGGCCCACAGCCTTCATTCCAAACTGCGCGCTGCCACCGAATCTGAACTTGAGCGCTTCGATCGTCCGCGTGCACTTGCGTGCCTGCAGGTCCAATAGCGCCACGTGCAGAGAGCGGCCGCCCCACGGCAGCGTCGTAAGTCCGAGGGCCAACGTGCAACCGCTGACGGAACAGCAATCCAGCGAATAGGACGAGTTCAGCTTGACAGACGCCACGTCGACGCCGCTATCGACCGGACGACCTCCACGGACCGCGATGAACTGCCGCAGACTGCCCACGAACACCGCACCGCTTGCGCCGCCTGCTGTACCCCGCAAACACACAGTTAAGCCTACATCAGTCAAGAGCCGAGTAGGGATGCGTTCAATAATACAGGTAAGCCACACACTTCTAGCGACTACAGAGTGGGCCTAGAACGTGCCACTTCACTTTTGCATATATCTTCGCCAATTATTGACCGATTTTCAAAATTCTTTCACTGGCACACTCTGCAAACAATTTGCTACAAGTGGTTATTATAGATCTCACCACACCGTAAATGCGTCTCTACACTAGCTTGTGAAATGTCAATGAAATATGCATACATAACGATAATAACAAACAAACATTCTGGTAAAATTGAAAAAAAACGCTTCAGACCAACATTGCAGTGAATGGTCTGTATGACACTAGACTGTGTGGGTATAACACAGTCTAGTGTCATACGAATCATTCATCGCAATGTTGGTC
>Ga0056128_1011431_pt1 | contig 10952 bp, 4 predicted proteins | sample WorMetLIZISLAND2_FD_71113 | JGI IMG/M metagenome (GOLD analysis project Ga0056128, IMG submission 71113) | Marine gutless worms symbiont microbial communities from Max Planck institute for Marine Microbiology, Germany - Olavius geniculatus... ... | reverse complement strand
CGGCTTGGCTACTGTAAGAAATAATCTGAAGCGCAATAGGCCTATCTTTATAACTGATCACCTTTAGGAAAACAGTATTTTAGTAATAAAACAGCAAATATAAATGTACAAAACATCAGTTTATACACTTGTTAACCGCAACATTTAAGGACTTGCACATTGAAAACAGCAAAAATTACAAAAGGTGATATTATTCAGCAGCATATTGACACACAGTCTGTGTGATGTGGGCAATATCGCCTTTTGTAATTTTTGCTGTTTTCGATGTGCAAGTCCTTAAATGTTGCCGTTAAGAAGTGTATAAACTAATGTTTTTGTACATTTATATCAATCATAGCCGGTCCTATGTAGGCCTACCACTGGATTGCGTATTTTGCTACGCGGCTGTTGCGGCACGCCCCCCCCCCGTAGGCTAGCCAAAAGGCCAACTACAATTAACACGCGTAGGCCTATTTTTACGATTTTTTTTTACAAAACCACAGCGTCGTCAGTGATAAAAAGTGAGCGGGACAAAAAGTTGCAGTTTTTCGACAGAGGAAGTTATGAGTGCTCAAAATCTTAATTTTTTCTCCCCCAAATTGGGGCTTTTAGTCCCAAATTTTGTATTCCTAATTTTCCAACAGCAAAAAGATTTTTCAATTATTTTCTAACAGCTAAGAATTTAAGGTAAACAATTGTCTCGATTTTTGCCCCAGTGCCACGATAACGCTGATTGCAAGGATGTGCACGAGACCATTTGAACCGAGACCGAGTCTCCAAGACGAGACCGAGACGTTCAAAGTTTTATCCGAGACGAGACCGAGACGAGACGTTGCAGCTTCCGAGACGCTGGCCGATACCTTGAAGCTCCCGAGACTCTCGAGAGTCTCCAAAGCTTTAACGTCTCGCTGAGACGTTTTCCGTGACGTATGGCGAAACACATTGACAATGAAAAAAATTATATGGATTAATTAACTCGCAGCATGGTAAGCTTTTTTGTGATATTGTAAATTTTTTGCACTTTATTTTGAAAATTATCACTGAATAATTAACGGCTTGCACCATAAAGAATTGCAACTGCAGTGCTGTAGGCATTAGCCATTATGTTTATCACATTTTGCAAGCAACTGAAATAAATAAACTACAGCTGATTATAGCATTATACGTCGTCTACATTTGGCTGATAGTATTCATTCTGACATCATACACTTTATCTGCATTGCGACTAGGTAATTTTATAACGAAAAAGACTGACATGACATAATTCTGCTTTATAATAAATAGGCCTAAGTAAATGAAAGAGTAAAAACACTGTAAACGAATATGTTTAAGCCACAAGTGTCATGCTAGTTAGTATCGTTCTAATTGCAGCTACAGTATGCACGACGCGTGCCTGCACGAAACGTCTCGACGAGACGCAATGGCCCGAGACCCGAGACGAGAACTACTGAGCCGAGATCGAGACATATTGCTCCAAGACCGAGACGAGACCGGAGACGCATCGGTCTGAGACGGAGACGATAGCGAGACGTTGAAGATTTTGTCCGAGACGAGACCGAAACGAGACGTTAGTACGTCTCGAGACCGTCTCGAGACCGAGACATCTCGACCGAGACCACATCTCTGGCTGATTGTACGACGTGTACGTGCATGATTTCAATTTTTGGCAGTTATAAAATAAAGGGCAGTCCATAAATAGATGAAGATAAGAAATTTAAAAGCAAAAGTTTTAGCTCGACTCAAAATATTGGCTGCTCAGTTTAGTTATAGGGTGTTTACACGATCGAGCAAACATCGAGCTGGCTCAAGCAGGCCTCCCCGCTCCCGGCTCAAATGTAGGCCTAGCCTTAGGCTCTAATTAGCCCACAGCTGATCACTTTGTTATATAGGCCTTTTAATTACAACCCGCCCGCTTTCCTAACTGGCATGCTAATTACCATAGAACGTCGCGCTAGCTGCTCGATGTTTGCTCAATCGTGTAAACACCCTATAAATTAGTTCAGTACGACAATATTTTATGTTCGCTCGATATTCTAATAATAGATAGCTATCACGAATGTGTTGCTTCACGCCAGGCTTTGCAAAATAGTTTAGTCTTCAGTAACTGTTGGCGACAGAATGAAGATGTTGCTGACAAGTCACGAACGGACGATGGTAACGAGTTTCATCCTGTGGGACCGGACACGGAGAAGCTGCATGGCTCAGCTTGTGCGGCTTCGGCTTAGGTTGCCAGGTATAGTTGCGTATTTATATAGTTACATAGTTATACAGATATAGTACATTTAATACAGTATACCATAAATACTATATCGACTCGAATCGATACGATACGATACGAGTTTACGGCATCGCGCAGCCCTTCGTTGTGAGCTCGAAAAAACGTTTTACATATTCTACGTTAAATCGGTCGGTTCATTGGATATTTTATGTTGTTGCTATAGTTGCTGAAGTCTGATCATTTAATTTGTTGCTGCATTAAAACACGGTCTTGAATGTTGTGTAATGTGTATAGCAATAATTTGAAGTTATTGCATATCTAGGGGTTGCTGCAGTTTTGCACTACACCGCTTCATAACGACAGCGTTGTGTTGCTAACTGCTGATTTCGCACATTACCTGCGACAGTCAAGGAGGATGAAGTACACTTTCAGACTCCCAGTTTGCAGTCCCAGCGTTCTCTGTAATATCAGTCTGTCACGCTAAAAGCATTTTAGGCTATCTTGGTAAACATGCAGTTTAGCGGCCTAAACAAAATACACAGTCAACTTACTGCCTATACGGGCCAAAGCTTGCATGCGGTCAGTTAACCCTAACTCTAACCCTAACCCTAACCTAACCCTAACTCTAAACCTAAGCCTAACCCTAAGCTTCGCCTGTATATAGGTGGTAAGTTGACTGTGTATTTTGTCAGCTGACGAGGCTTGCATTTCTCACTCTGTTGTATTGTCTGTCAGCAGAACTACACAAACGTTAGAGGCGGATTTGGCTGAAATTTTCAGGGAAGGTTAGACGTGGTTTGTCTTAGAAGTGACTAGGTTTTGCTGATGCTGCCACCTGGAAAACAACAAAAAATTGATGTGTTGTTGGCGGGGGTTTGCAGTTTCTGACTGCCCTTCTAGTTAGATTAACTCATAATACATAGCATGACAATACGTTCAGATCAGCGACCTGACAATTGTTGTCAAAAATTGATATGCCTGGATGGCTGATCTGAGAATGTAGCATTATATTGATAGTTTCAGATCGTGACATGCAACTCAGTTGTCGGGCATCTGCTGCATAGACAAGATTTACTTCACTGCATGTCAACTCGGCATCCTAATATACACCCATGTGTCATTGCTGAGCTTGTGTCATCATTTCTGACCAGAACTAATTGTTCTTATTTCTTCTACAAGCAAAGTGTCGAAATTCGGATTAGAACAGTTAACTGTCACAAACAGGAAAGAAGACTGACATCTGCTCTGAGCCCTTTTTGCACAGCCACAATGCCATGTATAATTAGATTGTACACAACACAATGCTTTCGGCATATGGGGCGCCAACCTGCACAACATTACACAATATTTAGAACTGAAGGTTGACATGAAGTTTCAGGTAACTGGAACTTTCTTACCTGAGAACTTTCATTCCCAGGAACGAAGGTTCCATAGGTGGAACTGTCGTTTCTTGGAACTCCCTTTGTCCCCAGGAGCTTCCATCTCCTGGAAGTTTCGTTCCCTAGCATTGATTATTAGGCCTATACTGCGCACAATTTTTGACGCGCTTACAGCTATGCTGTGGGCGTTTATGATACCATTGTTATCTGTCCGTTGTCTTACTATATGAAAAGTTTGTCGCTGTCTCTCCGTAACGAACATGTATTGTGGATAAGCATAGGGTCATAGGGGAATACTTTTTGCACGGATAATTAATTAGCCCTGTGTCAAGGCTGTCTGCATACAAAATTTTGGGAATGCAGTGCAAAGAAAGCAGTTTCAAATTTGGGGCTGAATGGACGGGGGTGGGAAAAATGTGCATTTTAACGGAAAACTAGCCATATTTCACTCTTTTGGATGAGATGAATGTCCTTGGATGACCTTGAAGCAACAGGAACTGTATAGGCTGTATTACATTTTTCTTGGCAACAGCTAGGCTTCCTTGTTATTATGATATTTTGTTGAAACTCTAGCTATATACGTCTAGTGAGTAGTGAGAGACACAAAATTTGAGCTTTTTGCTGAAGTATAAGCTCTACTTAAAGGGTTCAATAATTATCAGTGTCAGGGAACGAAAGTTTTGTGCTAATTTTACTTTTTGGAACGAAAGTTCCAGCAGATGAAAGTTCCTGGGGCTGAAAGTTCTTGGGTACAAAAGTTCCATGAATTAAGTTTCATGTGCCTTGTTTATGCCAGACAATCAGTTGTGTCCTGCCTCACGATCTAAAGATATCAGTGTAAGTGGTTGAAGCAAATATGGCGATTTGAGTGTATCAGGTTTTGACGACTGTCGTCAGGTTGCTGAATTGAATGTATTATTATCGTTATACATATTTGTTTATGTTGTTATTTATTATTTTTTATTGCATTGTTTTATGCTCTAACTAGGCTGTTACAGCTTGCAGTTGAGTCAAAATGATGACTGCAATTCCTGAAAAGATTGTTCTTCAGAGCACCACCAAAATCAGCTTAAATGACAGGTTTATATCACAAGACATTTTTAAAGCTGTTTGCACAATTTGATTTCGAGTTAATTGATTGCATTGGTAGTAGTATTAATATAGTAATAATAATTGCTTTCACTACATATGCAATATTTACTTTTCAGTGAAGTAGTAACAGTTCTCAAATCAAAATTGTTAGGATGATTTTATCTAGTATGAATGATGCTGAGCACAATTTTATATGAGAATTGGCAAAAGCTTGATTTTAATTTTTCACATCAACATTGAGTTGTTGTCTAGTAATGAAATCTTCCAAATGCTAGATAACAGCTGAGGATGATCTGCTTTTATGAACCAGTTGCTGATTTGTGTAATAGAATGAAAAAAATCTGATAGTAACCAAAACTTGGGACACTCTGGCTCTGAATTCTCAGTTGTAGTAAACAATATGATTCAACAGTCAACGCTGTTGGATGACACTGTGTATGACAATATTGCATGTATTTGCTATACCTGTACTACTGTGGCTTGTCTCAGACGACATGCTGTTTCACACCTTACCTGATGCTTTAGCTGTACAGTGTCTAGGCCAGTGTTGAAACAGTTTACACCATTAAGGCCTTGGTAGAAAAGCTGCAAACTTTATTGTGTTTTTGTTTTATTTTTAGCTTGGTAAACTTAGTTCTGAAACACTTGAAAGTGATCCATCTTGTTTTTCAGATGCCCATGTATTTGTCTTTGCATCAAATGTTGTGTAGATTTTCGTCACTGTCTCAGGACTATTTGCGTGAGAGACGTGAGGAGAGGTCGCATTATGTGCAGAAGAAGAAAGCTCGTTATGCTTCCTCGCGAAAGAGTCAGCATTTTGCACACATGGATTATGCCATCAGTCATCGGGTTGGTCCGTGCATAACACATGAACCAGTGCGCCACAGATTGTGATTAAGTTTTATCAATGACATGACACTTTTTTTGTCAGAGTTCAAACTGTTGAATAAAATTTTGTTTCCTGTGAGCTAGTGACTGTGTTTCAACTGATTTCTTTGTATTTTTCATTGCTTTTTTGTTTTTTTTGAAGTCATTACTGTTATATGTAATTTTTATGAAATTTAAATGAACCTTTTGCAGGTTAATTTGTTTGCAGTACCCAGACATGGCAATGACCACTTTTCATGTTGTTACATTGCAATCAATATGACTGCCACAGTGTGCAGTCAGAAATGTGACACACATTGATAGTGGATTATTGCAACAAATCAGGAATTTTGAGCTGGAGAGAGCTTACAACAGAGAATTACTAGAAAGCTGCGGCAAACTTCTATACAGCATTTTAATTTTAGAGCTTTTTCTCGTGATCAGGTGCCAGAGGTGATGGTTTTTATCTTTCTGTGTTTGTTTTTCTTCCCATAAGATTACTAAGTCTTAAAAAGTTGTGAATGGATTTCGGTGCAGTTTTGGAATTGTGTGGCATTTCCCGAAAGACAGGAAGTTTCTTAATGGAAGTTTAAAGCGTGATTCCAATCCAGGAACTAAGAAGAATATTTTAACTGTTTTAATTTCTGTTTACACCTAAGAGCAAAATGCATTTTAATGGTTGAATTATGTGAGCATTTTCTGGTATTGCTTTATGCATGAGATAGCTAGGTTTTCACATTTTCACACATGCATTTATTCTCTTAGTAATGTTTTTAACAACCTTGGTGTTGGCAAGTTGTCCCAGATCACTTGCAGTGCTTGCTTGATCTTAGCGATGGATTTCAGTTTTAGTGAGAAATTGTCAATGAATACGATAGCAAATTAAAATAACAGGCTTTTCAGACTTTTTTCTTTAAGTTTACGACACTTTGACGTCACTACCAACAAGATGCACCCAGTTTTTTTTCGATTCGCGTAACTTGTTACAGCACTAAAGTGTTGAACGTGCAAAATCACGACGTTGTCTTACAAAAATTTGTTAACTTTGCACATACAAAAGAACATTAAATGTCACTTAGTCCATTTATGAAGGTGTAAACAGGTAATAAGTGTGTAAAATTTGGCATTATAATTCCGAGCGGTTGCTCGGAAAATGGCAGACAACTTTAGGGGATACTTTTTTGCCGCAGCCTGTAGTTGGGTGATGGCTGGATGGACACTGTCTGAAGGATCTGGTCTGCTAGGACATCATCAGCTGATCTTTGGTGCAGGTCAGTCAACTGTGGACTTGGAGCTTTGCTATGATCCAAGCTGGCTAATGGCTATACAGTGATGATGATGATGGTGATGATGATGATGATGATGTATTTGTGCTGTAGGTTAGTGCACGTGAGCGTCTAGGCTATGATGCACTGCATCGTCACCGTCAGCGTTTACGTGACGAGTACGGAGACAGTTACAGCAGGGCTTGGTCTCGCTGGAACTACACATTCAACTACCAGCCATCCTACGACAGCACTGACGAGTGGGAATGGGTCGACTATGACAACCCTGACTACAACAACTCTGACTACTATTCTGGCTACAATGACTACAGTGACTGGAGACCTTGGTCTTATTCAGGTTATACCAGATATTTATTTGTGCTTAGTTTCAGATATTTGTTTATGCTGTGTTTGTGATTTTTGCTGATAAAATGCATTCCCATGTTCTATTTCTTTGTATTTTACTCGCTTTTTTCCACACTGGGCCACTTGCCTGAAACAGTCTCCCAGCACACTTATCAGTTCGTGACGAGGAGTAATTGCAGTCCCAGGATTCAGATTCGGGATTGAGAAATTTGTAATTCCAGGATCCAGAGATCATATTTTGGGATTAGACTTAAGATTAGTCATTATTTTAGTATCTCTTACAGACTGATTTGTTGCATAGGATGTAGTGGGTCCCTTTGGAAGGTACGCCTAGTTTATATTCGAACTGCACAGGAGTGACTGTGACTCAAAGTACACATTACAGTGCACAACAAGGAGTAGGACTCTAAACACGCATGAAATGTGTTATTTATTAGATGGCTAGAATTGTTATTTGTATCACTTAGCCTCGAAAAACTACTATTTTAACTAATTTTTGTAATTATGAAATTTCAGGATTGGGATGCCGTCAGTCAGGCATTTAGGATTGGTGAAAATGGCCAGTATCCCGGGATTTGGCATCCCGGGTTTGCAAACCCTGGTGACGAGGACATGACATACGGTAGTTCTAGGCACGAACTCAATACATACTGGTTTCGGCGTTTTTACCAAGCCGCAATGTGACATTTGTTATAATTGCACTATACAAATAAACTTACTGAACTGAACATGCTCTCTGCCATTGACGTTAAGCATTAGTCCAGCCTTAAGACCAGCAATTTTTTGGCTAGGCTTTGTTCTATAATTTCTTCAGTTACAGTATTTATACAAGATTTTCTTTAGTGGTCACGTAGTCATTGATAGACCTCAGTGTCATGCTGATATTACTAGGATTAGCTCAGTTTGCAAATTACTGTGGTTAGCAAGGAAGCATGAATTTTTGAGCACCTGGCAGAAAGTGTTAGATGTCTGATGTTGGATTTGGGTCCAAGGTCTTTGTCTCAACTGAGCTAAGCTATGGCCATGTACTTTGTGCGTTTGTTGGCTAAGGCAATGTAGATAATAATGTTAATTGTCGTTGACGTTGATATGTACATCAGGGTACTATGGGCGTGTTTTATACTGGGATTCTCCATACACTGGTCGGGATCCTTCGTACATTGGGCGGTGAGTAAACTGCTCTCTGCTTGTTGGCTGCTTATACATGCAACGTCACTCAACGAAAACTAGACTAGACCAGCGAGTTTTTGTCATAACTGTGCAAAATAATAACCAATTTTGAAAAAAAAAATTTTGTATTGCAGTCTGCAGAAAATTTGCAATAAAGTAATCATATTAGTACACATTCTATTGTGTATGTTGTGTTACTTGTGGATACATAAATTCCCAGTTTCAGTCTTGGCATCAGACTGAATTCTGACTGTAAACTGTGTTGAGATTTGATATGTTTTTTTGTTAAATCTCACAAAAAGTAACTCAGTGGCAGTGTACAAAACTTTGTACCAGCAAAGGTCTGCTGTGTAAAATCCTATGTAAATCGTGTTGCTGCACTACTTTGTGAAATATGCCACAAACACTGTGGCACTACGTAATTAGTTAAGGCAATGTTATCATATGATAAATTGCATTGGCTGATGCAGACCATTTATTTGTCATTTATTTGTGGAAAATTGCTATTAATCGAACAGATTAAGCATTTTGCCATGTTTGATGATCAAAATTTCTACTTTTCTTTAGCACTCAAGCTTATATTATCTGCTGGTCTTCTGACATTTTGTGAGCCTGTTCAGTGACACATTTAAGGTGATGTTTAATTCAGAATCTTTCTTGTCCATAACTTTTTTTTGGCATAACGTAATGTAAGGCCATGTTTTTTGTCACAATCAGGCGTTAATTTCGTTTATTTATAAAGCTTACATCAGCATATTATATGTGCAAGGTGAAATGTCTAATTATATAAATTGCGCGAGTGAGTTTGATCGTGGCCATGGACCTTTAAGCCATATATATATATGTATTACTAGCTATCTGGTCAACTGAGCCTTTTAACCGCTGCGGGGTGGCAAAGTGAGTATCGGCTTTTGGGCTGAGTAGTACTAGTAATAAATGGCAATGGTGGATGTAGCACCACAGCTGCCAGATGGATCTATGGTTCAAGCTAATCAGCTTGGTCCAGAGGTCGGCAGTCGCTTGGCGCTTGTGCTCCATTCATCAAATGAACTGAGTGAACTATTGCAGTGCCAGTGCCGTGATGGCAGCACCATAAACATTGTCGTTCGCTATTACTGTTGTTATTAGTGATGTTCAATATATGGGTTCTTTGCAGTAGACAGAGCTACTTCCGTCGTGGAGGTCGAAGGTTGCGGCGAGGTCGTTCGTGGTACACACGACGGCCAGTGCCAACCCGTGAACAGCTTGACCAAGACATTGATGACTACATGAGCGCAACACGATCTCGACTTGACGCCGAGCTAGACGTCTACATGGCTAGTGAAACTGCCGTTCAGTCATAGCACTCTAGATCAACCATCTCCTAGTTCCATCTCCGCTGCTTGACATGGTTTTTCTACTTCCACCTTATGTATGTTCTGTTTGGGCTAACGTCAACAACGCCTAAAGAAAATACCTGTGCTTCCGATTGCAGCTGGCAAGAAACTAGGGATGGGGGTTGGTGGAAATTTTTTTTATTATTTATTTTTATATCATGATTTGTCATGTAGTGTTACCCAACAACTTAAAAAAAACAAACCGACTCATTGAACAGTAGTCACAGAAACTTAAGCAAGGTTTTTTCACTGCAGCATTTCCATCTAGATGCAAACAGTATTTTTCAGTAAAACTTTGTAAGTGTACTAAAAACTGCAGTGATATTTTTGAAGGTCCGTTAGATATTTTAGGGATACAGGTTTTCTCTGAGGGCAGACAGCAACTGAAGGTTCGAGTTTTTTCTTTAAGCTCAAGCCTTGGAGGCTTAGACACAAGTTTATGTGACAACGATGGACAGAGTGCTGTGGATTAGACTATGTTGATGAAGATGCTTTGTTTTCAGTTGTGAAGAGCGGTTAGGTTTTAATGACTTTTTCACTTTAATTGCTGGTCTGCCATTCCGGTTCGTTCTGCAGACATTTTTATGCGTGCTGAAAAACTTTGATCATCAGATGTCGTTTGTTTACGCCTGCGGTACGGGTACAGATAATTCTGTGGTCGTCTTTCTGTTATGCTGTGAAAGTGGTGCACATCTGTTTTTGCTTAAATATGTCAGTAAAATGTGAATGTAGAGACAGTGTTTGAGTGATGTGAATGTTGTGATTATGTGTGTTGAGGGTGCCTTGTGATGTGTGTGTGTTCTTAGACCGTGTTGAAAGAAATTTAGACATTTTTAAATAGGCATTACATATTTTGTCAACTGACCACTGGGTGACTTCAGTTATTGACTTGGACTGATGCTGAGTTTAAACTTTCGTCCAATTATGGTCTTAGTCCACACTTTAGACATAAAGTGAAGTGATTTTTGAAACTTCAGTCTAAGTCCAGACTTGGATCGAAGTTTTAGTTCAAGTACAAAAGTATGGTCTAAGGGCCAGTTTCTGGATCTTTGTCTGTCCAATGCAATGCTATGCATAGCATTGGACAGAGTATAAAACAAGATAATGTTCATACGAACATGGAGTCTGTCCAATGCATTTCGATAGTTTACAGTATATCTCTGTATAAATATAATCAGTTAGCTGTTTAGATTAATAGAAAAAATCAAAATGTTTGATCTCAATGCATATAGCCCATTTT
>Ga0056128_1011430_pt1 | contig 10952 bp, 5 predicted proteins | sample WorMetLIZISLAND2_FD_71113 | JGI IMG/M metagenome (GOLD analysis project Ga0056128, IMG submission 71113) | Marine gutless worms symbiont microbial communities from Max Planck institute for Marine Microbiology, Germany - Olavius geniculatus... ... | reverse complement strand
TTGTTGTTGTTGTTAATCTGCTGATCTAAATTTGGATCACGTGACCGTCACCGACCAATCAGAGGTTGAGAAAATAGATCAGCGGATCAGCTCAGCTCAGCAGATTAAACCGACCCAGCATATAGTATTAGAGCACAGATATATAGAGTATCTACTGTCGTGGTCGTGTATGCTTCGTATCGAAGCAAAAGTTGCAGGCTGCCGCATACGTTTCTTTACACTTACAAATTTCCAAGTTATTTTAATGCATTAATTAACGCACCCAGGCCCATCGAGTTGGAGAGTAAGGGGGTAAGTTACCCTGGGCCCCGCGACGTTTGGGGGCCCCGCCTGTAGAATATAGAAAGTTAGAAACACATTTTAAACCTATAATCAACAAAAACTGTCGTCATAGCTAGCATAAAAATATATTAGCCTGTTGTTGAAATAATCATTTATTTGCAGTAGTGATGGAACGGCAATTAAGTTACTTAAATTCATTCGATTGTCAAATAACCGCAGTTTAACGGAATATTTCTTTAACGCATGTTAATTTATTAATGCATTAATTTGACAGTTCTATTAATTAGCCTTCTGCTTTACAGTACGAACTACTTAAAAGGTAAATAGTGAAGGCGGTGAATAGCTCTTTAAACCTTTCACAGAGCTAATGAGCGTCACAGCCATATGAAATCAGTGTTAGCTGCCCCAACGAATTCCACCTTAAACCCAACCAGACCGGCCGGTACTCTATCTACCTACCCCCGGAAGGATGGAAGGCTGAGTTGACCTTGGTGTTGGTTATATCCCAAGATGGTTTACCTGTCCGTAGGCAGTTGCCATCCAAGTAGTAACCACTTGATGGTATCCCGACTGGGAATCAAACTCCTGACCATTCGATTGTAAATCTGACACGTACCTATATACCATTACACCACCAAGCTGCCTGTCTTGCTACAGAGTAAACTTACGCCATATAAAATTTAGTGACTGAAATTATTTTTTGAAGAATTGGATGCAAACAACCAAGACTGAACAGTCGCGCAAGTAAAAATGGAACGTCGCCAGTCAATGGGCTGTAAGACTCCAGTCATTCAATATACGTTGTACACTGTGCCTAAAAACATCCCCGACATTTTCGACTGTAACTTGAAAACCAATTATCAGATTTTGATAATTTTTGGTACGAATATTCCTGACACAACTTGCCACCAAATGACCATTCAGTTTCCCACCTCACCGAACGTAAGTTTCTGCACTATCTGGGGAAAGCACAACCAGCGAAATATCACTTTTTATTAATGGGATATGATTGCTTAAGTAGCATAACGCGTAAAAACACATTTTGTTCACATTTCTGACACTCTAGCTGACATTTCATTCAGTTGTCCATTTTTCAACTGCCTACAGTAAAATTGTTTGAAATGCTGCACCACTATACGAACACAGGCAAAGAGACGCTTTCTCCATTCACTTGACAGCAGTATCGATAATGTTCTGTTCCAGACCAATACAGGCTCTACCAGTCACTTCTGACTTTACAAACATTCCTAAACTTCGATAATGTTTGGGATGTTTTTTCAAGTTTTCTGTTTCTTTTAACGCATATTTCGCTTGATCTGCTTTCCCTAGATAGTGCAGAAGCATACATTGGGTGAGGTGGGAAACTGAATGGTCATTTAACGGCAAGTTGTGTCAGGAATATTTGTACCAAAAATTATTAAAATCTGATAATTTGTTTCCAAGTTACAGTTGAAAATGTCGGGGATGTTTTTTGACACACAGTGTATAATTCTAAAAACAACAAATCGCTGAAAGCAATTTCAGCCATAAACCCTCAAGTAGTTAAGCGTATCATCGTCCATGTTACGTACGCCCTGATGTCAAAGCCAATAACTGACGCGATTTCATTCTCTTCAACGATACCGGGATAACCTACAATTTTTTGCCAAGAAAAGTGAACAAACTTTATACACGGGTTCAAAAATTATATCCCCTACAGCTGTTAATTTCCTGAACATTTCAATCGTATTATGAAATGACATCTTTTCTACTATAGTTAATAAAGCAAAGTATGTAAGACAGTGAGATGTAATCACTTTTTAACGACACAACCTGTATGACAGCTAAAATTTATAAAATTCATAAGCTAAATGCCATTTCCACTGTATAACAAACACATTGTGCACTTTCGTTTTGCCAATTTTTTTCATGGCATGAAGTAAAAAAATGCCCAGTAAGTTGCATTACGCATATTATAATACTACTAAAATATATCATGCAAAAAAGAACAAGGCATTAACCTCAGTGCTATCATGAAAGGGGGCAGCGACAAACCCACCTCACTTGCACAGTTATCTCAGGTCGCTGTCCAAATTCCTACGGGTAGGCAGATATCCAAAAAAACTCAGGAATTCCAACATTACTTAAAGCAGTCTTGAAAATGGTGTTCACGTTTTTCTTCCATCTTTGGCAATCCAACTAAAAACTTGGGCAATCTTTCTTACAAATCATAAGCTAAACATTCAGCCGCCTCTCCCTCTCCTGCCTTCTAGACATTAATGTGGGAAGCAGCAAACTGAAGTAAAGTCTAGATTCCACTGCTGGCCAGCGGAGGATCATCACTTGTTGCCACTAGCTGACAAGTCAGACATGAAAGCGTCCTTTGCTTCCTGTAACTTCAGCCAGAGATTGCTGCAGTCATCGGTACTACCCACTCGAGCCTTCAACGACGTCAAAAATGATCTCGCCATCTCAGTCGAAGCCTGTGTTGAAAAATACAACTGGTGAGTGTTAGTCATTATTGTCTACTTAATACAGTCATTTCAATTCAACAAATATACTTGGTTTTAGCTTAACCAACCCATCTTTCTAAGTCCAAATTAAATTTTTTACAAATTGTTGCAGCAGCACATTCACAAGCTGGGTGGTGCCTTTCTGGCTGTCTAACCAACTGCATCAAACCACGCAAGGATGATATGTGAAAAAACACACAAATAAAAATAATGCAAAATGTGGAAGAAGTCAATCAGAAAGAAGTGTTTAGTACCAGATAATAGTAAAGATGTGATTTCATGACTTAGATACATTTTGTCCTGAGACTTAAAGTATGAGGCAGCAACAAATAATAACGTTTCATCTGACTAAAAACTTAGGCAATCTTTCTTACAAACCATAAGCAAAGAACTGTTCTCTCGGAAATGTTGTGACAGCAAGTGGATGGAGTGATGCCAACGAAAAGTTTCCACCCAGCAATATACCATGAGAGATAAGCCAAAAGCGTAACAGCTGTGCATGCATTTTATTATGAAAAAAAATTTATTTCAACTGCATGATCAACAGAAACCGGACGTTAGTGATATTAGACTGAAGTAAGCGATAAATCTAAACATTGAACGGATTAACAGATTATCAGTGTGCCGCTGCGAAGAAGCAAACATACATCAGGGACATCTCTGGACTTCTTAGCAGCAGGTTCAGCTGGATCGTCTGAAGCATTGGAGCCCAGCTGCATTGAGTGCTCCATCTCCATTGCTTTCACCCGTGCAAACTATGGACACAACATAAATACATAAGATGTACTGGATCATAGACTTCACTCCAGCTAGCCAGATATCTGGTCATTTGCTGGTAACAGTTTTGAACAGCTGAGGCACAGCTGCTAAAAATAATTGTGGTGCATTGTGGTTAACTGTTAAACTGCGCCTGCAAAGCTATCTTACTTACTTACTTAGTTACTTGCAGCACATAAGAAGCATTGGAATTTAGCCTTGATTCTTGCTGGTCCGGTATCTGGTCATTTCCGGCAAATCTGGCTCTTCGCAAAATTTACAGCCAGATTTCCGGATATTATTGTTATCTGTCCCATTGCTATAGCATAGCAAGGGACAGATTATAATATCACTTGTCACACTGTCACTGTGTCTGTAAACACTCCTACAGCCGCAATTTTGATTCAATTTTGATGAAATTTTGCACAGTGATTAGGGAGCCCAAAAAGTAAGATCGAGTTTGTTTGGGATGAAAATCTGATGACTACTTCCCCTATTTTACCTCAATTTTTAACCCCCATAACGCATTTTCAATGGGAAGGTTCTTGTACCACAGTAGAAAATCCTGTGGGCTTATAGTGGCGCTTAATCTCAAAAAGCGTGTCTCGGAGGCCGCTATAGGCACAAAAAAGAAAAATAATCACAATAATCTAATCCCCCAATTTGAGTCCTCAGCCCCAAAAACTGTGATCACTACATTTTCAATGAAAATAAGCTCATCAGTTACAGCTGTGCCACAAACGATTACTGTTTTGCGACATAAAGTCGCTTCTGTGCAGATTATTTCAACAAAACGGCTGAATTAGTATTCGTTACAGTATTTAATTTACACATGTGTATAAAAAAGATAACAAAACGCCAGAAATTCGAGAAACTAAACTATTTCAGACAGGCCTAAATGTGACAATAAAAAATTATATTTGTGTTTGCTAGGTGTTGCTACCTGTGTATGCATCATTACTATTATATTAAATTTGCTAAGCTATTGCGAGTGCTGTTATTTTACATTTGTATGCCTACATTTTAAGTTGTTAACACAAATCCAATAGCACTTCTTTGCGTTGTTGAACTTCTACGTAGTTAATAAACGTGTTTTTACACTTGCAGTTTGCTGACACCACCATTGTAAACATCGACGCTGACCTAGTTGTACGCTAGCCTTACGGGCTCCCGTGCACTATGGTAACTGTAGGTCCACAAAAGCGTCAAATGCTGAAATGCAGCTGCAATGGGACAGATACCTCGTTCCACAGAATGTATTTCTAGTATTACGGATAACTCCAACAAAGCTACAGTGCAACCTTGCTTGATGCCTGTCGTCATTTGAGTAGTCAGATGACTTGGTGCACTCTCGACGCAAATCTGACAAAATATGGCAAAGCATAAATTGAAAACCCCCTTAAACTCGTAAAATTTTAAGACCTGTCATCAACTGAGGTTTAGGGAAGATATTTACAAAATACCAAAAAAGAAAGATCATCAGAGTTTAAAGAAAGAAGTCGTGATGGATCTCACCTCGATAACATGATGAGGAAAGTGAACCAACTCAGCGACATGTATCCCAAAGCTCTGATCACAGACTCCTAACAACAGAAACACCAGCATTGCAATTGTCCCAAAAAAACATCCCCGACATTTTCGACTGTAACTTGAAAACCAATTATCAGACTTTGATAATTTTTGGTACAAATATTCCTGACACAACTTGCCATCAAATGACCGTTTAGTTTCCCACCTCACCCAATATATATACTTCTGCACTACCTAAACAAAGCAGCTCAAGCAAAGTACGTGTCGAAATAAACAGAAAACCTGAAAAAACATCATCAACATTATTGATCATAAATTGAAGAAAGATTAGCAGATTTTAATTTTTGGCAGAAATATTTTTGACACAACTGGCTATTAAATAAGTGTTTTAGTTTCCACCTCACCGAACGTTTGCTTTTGCACTACCTGGGGAAATCAGACCAAGCATTAATTAATTAATTAATTAGTTAATTAACATAATGCATAAAAACGCATTTTGTTCACATTTCTGATACTTTGGCTGACATTTCATCCAGTTGTCCATTTTTCAACTGCTTGTAGTAAAACAGCTTGAAATGTTTGCCAACTATGCGAACACAGGCAAGGAAACGCTTTCTCCATTCATTGACAGCAGTATCGCACTAAAAAAAATGATATTTTGCTGGTTGTGTTATCCGCAGGTAGTGCAGAAACAAACGTTAGGTGAGGTGGGAAACTGAAGATGGCAAATTGTATCAGGAATATTCCTACCAAAAATTATCAAAATCTGATAATTGGTTTTCAAGTTACAGTCAAAAATATGGAGGATGATTTTTTTGGGACACAGTGTATAAAGTAGACATGGTGACAAGCATTTGTAAAATGATAAACAACCTTTCAGCAGAATGTAACTTAATAAAACTAGGAATGTTGGTTATGTGCGAATATGTGAACAATCGTATATTTTGCCAAAACCCACATATAGCATATTTTTCCGCATATAATGGAATTTTCAGAATCGCATATGCAAAAATTATGCCCCATATGCAAAAATTCGCATATATGCTGCTTATTTCCACATATGTGATCGCATTTTTCAGCATTTTCCTTGTCCAACATTGTTTTAAAACTAAATATTTTGGCGGCAAACGATTACCCGTATTTGCAATTAGACGTTGAATAAATTGAAGTCAAAAATGTCAAAACTGTGCAGAAAAAGCCTATTAGAATCATAATTATCATTCTCCATCACTTGAATTTGCATATGCTGAAAATATGCGGAAAAATATGTCGATGTGCCACATATTTCGCCAAATTCCGCATATTTTCCCGCACATTTTGCCTCCAAAAGTTCCGCATATTTTAAGAAAATTCTCCGCTATAAACCGACATCCCTATAAAACAAACATGTAGGCCCTGCTAACGACAACAGAGACCTACTGCTGCCTCAGTTCATTTGTGACAACTGTTAGCTGCAGAACTTACAGGGTCAATAAAACATCCATATTTCTTGCACAAATAACCACTTTTAAGCTTTAATCAAAACGATGAACAATTAACCGTCAGAAAGTTAATTATTAATTGTTATCCTCTCTAATACTACTTGATAACTAGTGCAATAATTAGGCAATTCTTATGGCTATATTGCAAAGCAACATGAACACGAGAGTAGTGCATAGAGAACGAGCACCTGGCTTCACGCGGTACAGCAGTGTCAGAGTGTCGGCAGTGGTCAACGCAGTGACATTGAGATTGCCAACAGATGGAACGGACTCCGCTAATGCTGTCAGTTCGTGGAAGTGTGTCGCAAACAAACAGAAGCCACGAACAACACTAGCAACATGTCTGCAACACCAACAAACTCATCACAGATTCCATCGTCTACCACTCAACTAAGTCTCTACTATGCAGCGGTTTTGACATTTATATCTGACAGATAAAACATTATGTAATTCACTGGTTTATGCTTGTAGTTTATGACTGGCTGTGGTTTTATATCAGCATTTCTACAACATACTCTATCAATTAATCAATTTGTAAATGTAAAAAGTGCCTATTTCGTGAACAAAGTTCTTGCAGATGCCTAACAAATGCTTGCCGGTATTCTAAAGTTATAACTGATATTGTTACTTTACAGCAGCTGCACTGCTGCACCAATAAACGTTTTCCACAAAACCTACTAGACTCTGCTTTTTCAAAGATCTACTGACGTGGACAGACGGGAAAACTGATCTATTTATGTCAAAGAAAAAATGCTCTGAAGATAACCATGCAAAGCCCTTGACGGCTGAAAAAACCGAAATCAGTATAAATCATACTCAGCGATTGCCCAGGCAAGACCGAATCCATCGTAAGTTGATGTGCCGCGGCCGAGCTCATCAATTATGATCAACGAGTTCTCAGTTGCCGACTGCAGTACAATAACGACAACATAGAAGATGTGTAAACCAAATACGTTATAGCGGGCAACAGTCCAGCAAAAAATTTACTGAAAATCAACTTTTGCAAAAACTGCAATCGAACACAATACTGCAAAAATGTAACACAACATATCTAGGTAAGTTAGGACCATACAGTATCAAGATTTCTTAACCCCTTTGCTAGTGTCACACTGTGAACAATCTGCTGAAAAGCGTTAAGAAGTGCCGAGTGACAACGAGCACAACATGCCACTACAAACGTGCAAAAAACCTGCATATATTTCGCTGCAAGTGTTTGCACATACTGCAATAAAACTCTAAGCTCAATTGAAATTTCGATCCGTCCAGGGTTGATAAATCAATCTCCCTGGTTGGGGCTGAGATGAAAAACTTTCATCTGGAATGGAATGTGTGGAATGTGGAATGTGTGGAATGGAAGATAACACTGTTTGATCACATGTTACAGGTGACGCTCCGTAGCTCTGAGATGGGCTCTTGTGAAGAGATATACACGGCATTTAGTCCTTTTAACCTTTTTAACTGCAATACCACAAAATTTATAAAGCGTTTTGTTGTAGTTTTATTGTACACATGTGCTCCCCCATTAATCAAAGAAAAGAAGTGACCTTCAATATGGAGGCGGTTTCCAGCATTTCAGCCATGAACGTCGAGACACCCTTGAGCTGACTGTCACTGGCACCGACCCGCGCCAACACAGCGTCGACAACTGTGACGTCGGCCTCACGACATGGAACAAAGCAACCCAACTGAGCCAGCAGCACCACCACTCCTATCTACACGACAAAATACGTGTAACATCAGCCACTGGAATGGACACAAACACTAGTGGTTACTGCATGGCACACATGCCAAACAGTCACAGTCGACTGACCACTACAGGTGAAACAAAGCAACCCAAATGAGCAGAAAAAGTTCACACAATTCTACACTTCTTGACAATTCATTAGCTGCTCAGCTAAGAAACCAGCTAGATTCATCGGATCAAATCTGCTGGGACACAGGTATTCCGGTAACTGATGCTCAGAAACTCGCAGAAAACAGACTGTTTGGTAAAAAATCACGATGGCAAGAAGCTACGGCTGAACGCTACGACTAATGATGATGATCACCTAAGAAAATTCTCAGATACATTTTCAGAGCGAGGATGAACATTGTTACTTTTATTTTTAAATAAAAACATAAAATAGTCACTGATAAATGCACTCATACGAGTACGATAAGATGTGTTTAAACCAACGTGATTTTAGTTCTGACAATCTGTTTATTCTTGAGAGTTTAATCACCTACATCCAATTGTCATTCCAAGCAACAGTGTATGATATTTCACAGTTCCTACAAAAACTAACTAGCAGAGGAAATATATACAAGAAGCCCAGCTGTCGCTAGGATAGCCAACCGTACTAGTTGTCAGTGACCTTAAAAACCAAGGTCGATGATTTTCATGTCATTTGAAAGCCAATATGCCACTTCCTATTAGTGATTAATAGTAACCTAGGCCGTATCTCTCACCGTTTCCAAGATGCACATTTTTCCTACCCCCTCCATTCAACCCCAATTTGAAAATGTTCCCCTTGAAGAAGATGGCTAAAATTTTGCATGCCCGAGTTTAAAACACATAGCTAATTAAGTTTTTACTTATGCCCTAAAGTTTAGCTGCAATAAGTTACAAACAGATGGACAGACGACAACAGCTTGACTGTTACTTAAGTACAGTTGGCTGAGAAAAGCAAGATGTGCCAATGACGCAAAAGGTGCATCCGGTAACGTAGCAGCTACGAGATTTCGGCTGTGATACATTGCGAGCTGCTACAATTTTGTCAGACAACAATCTGCGTTAGCGGCTAGCATAGATGAACGTGACATCATATTTGTCCACTAAAGACGGCTTTTGGTGGTTGTAATAGGCAAATTTCAAGTAAAAATTGTAATTACGCAAACGATTTTGCATTAATGTTAATTTATACAGTACGGTGACATATTTAGAGTGATTTTTCAAGTGTCATCCAAAAACTAATATGTTCAGCAGAAGCCTTGAATGTTGGCCTAACTATAACGTGGCGTAAAATTTTTACACTACAGCATGCTTATAGCGGCTCATAGTCGTCTTGCCATAGCCGAGTGTCCAGTAGCATAGCAGCAATGAGCCGCTCGTAGAAGCTACGTTACCGGACGTGCCTGAAGACTTACAGAGCGAATGTAGGTAGATTTTCCACCCATGTTTGGTCCAGTGATGACGTAAAAACTCTTTCCACCATCTGCGATGCAGAACATAAATTCAGACCATAATCAATACACAAACTTATCTCCTGAAATAAACCTGGTGATGATAAATAGTAATTTTTAATAGTTAATTGATCAAAAATTAATGATTTAAACTTTTTGGCAACTGACTGTTTATTCCAATCAAAGCTAAAAATGTGGTTATTGTGCAAAAAAACATGATTTTATCAACTTTATAAGTTATTCAGCCAACAGCTGAACAAATGCACTGATAGAATGAGTATTATCATGATATTTCACAGCTCCTAAGTAACGTTTGTTTTATCCGATCATGTTCTCTGGAGGAAGTGATCACGCTTTATCAAATACTTGTCATTGTTTCCTTTTTTTGTTATGCATTCTTAGTGACATAACAATTAAAAATTTAACAATCAAAATGTTATTACTTTTAAAAAATTTTAATGACTAATCATGTGTATAAATGTAGCCATCCAGTATCCCCAAAAGTATCAGAACACCGATGATAAACAAAAAAATAACAGATTAGTATACCTCCTAATATTATTACAAATCACCTTTACTCATGTCGACATCATTTGGAATGAATGCAACATTATCCTGCAGCTCAAGACACGGATGTCGTACGTCAGTTAGACGAAGTTTTCCACTTCCTGCAAGCAAGGCAGCAAAAACATTATGAAAACCACACTTTTATTTTTTGACTTTTTCACAGTTACTCCTGGTCTGACAAATTCTCGAACGTAAACTTGTAGGACCATTTATATGCCAACCCACAATGATAAAATACTTGATGAACATTACAAAGAGTACCACTGTGCATAGATAAAATATTATGCTACTAAATAAATACAAAAATTAAATTAATATTACTTAATATAGTATTAATATTGAATTAAACTTGTCAATAATTATTTAGTTAAATTAATGAAACAAAATTATTTATTTCAATCACTCACTAGTGACTAGTCATAGCACATCTCGTTTCAGTTGCAGATCTACACGGTGTTTTCATAAAAAAGGGACCCTTTTTTGTTTTTTTCATAATTCACTCAAATGATGAGCAATTTGCATGAAATTTTTACCCGTTGTAGCTGAATAAATACTAATTTGAAACGTTTTAACAGAACATGGCAGTTGATTAAATATTCTTTGCTAGTCGTGATGTAACGCTGACAATATAATGTGTCATGGGTACAAACAGGCTAATCCCAACTGGTGCTGCCAGTTGCTA
>Ga0056128_1011426_pt1 | contig 10956 bp, 11 predicted proteins | sample WorMetLIZISLAND2_FD_71113 | JGI IMG/M metagenome (GOLD analysis project Ga0056128, IMG submission 71113) | Marine gutless worms symbiont microbial communities from Max Planck institute for Marine Microbiology, Germany - Olavius geniculatus... ... | reverse complement strand
GGCCTACGATGACGATTAGGGGTCGTTTATAGGTGAAATTTTTATACAGGAGCGTTTTTGGCCGAAAATTTCCAAGTCCGTTTTTTTTGCCCAATTTTCGACTTTGGGGGGGGATTTTTCAGGGGTCAGATATTAACTTCGAATTTTCTACCCCTAAAAAGGCACACCCTTGAGACAGACCGCGTCGTTTGAGCCATCGTGCGTAAAAATGCACCAACCGGTCTCACCTGTAGGTTGGTCAACAAAAAAAATATATATACTAGAAAAATTTTTGTTATGATTCACCCATTTGCCGAGAAGCCCCCAATGGACGGATTTGCACGAAATTTTGCACGGGGGGTCGTCTCGCCGATGTAATCACCTGTTTTAAATTTTGTGTCGATCGGTTGAGGGGTTTCGGATCTGCGCGGGGTCGAATTTTGCCATTCTCCCTTTACTTAGCCGGTCGCCATTAACACAGGGCTGTGCTACTGCACACCTGTGATAGAAATAGTGTTAAATGTAAAAATGACAAAATTCAAAAAATGACTGAAGTATAGACAACTAAAATAAGAAAAAAACTGAAAATGTAAGAAATAAAGAATAATAATGAAAACTAAATCTCTGAAAAAAAACTGAAAAGAGTAAACATAAAAACCGTGAGGAGAACTATTCGCTGCAATGACCATTCAATGATGGCTTTCGGAATGACAACCCTTCTGGAATGGTGAAACCACACCATTTTGTTGACGTAGGCCTTATTCAAAAAACAATTCAGTTAGCAACAACATTTAGCTAACATATATACAACATGTTAGCAAGAAGAGATGGAGAAAAATACCAACCTAACACAGCATGCAAACAGTGATGCTAGTATGGCTGCCATTGCACTGAAGTAATCCATTTTCTGAAACAATAAGTCAAGATAAGCTACACATCTTAAACTCTGAAGATACTGTACACCGGGATCATAAAAACGTGGCACTTTACTTTTGGCCATATCTTTGCCAATTATTGACAGATTTTCAAAATTCTTTCACCAGCACACTCTGCAAACAACTTGCAAGCAATAACGTGGTTATCATATATTCCACCAAACCATAATTGTATCTTTACACTACCTTGTGAAATGTTAATACAAGAAAAACTAACAATAATAACGAACATTCAGGTAAATGGAAAAAACGTCAGACCAACATTGCTGTGAATGGTTCATATTACACTAGACTGTATTAAATCCATACAGTTTGGTGTCATACAGACCATTAACCTCAATGTTGGTCTGAAACGTTTTTTTGGTCATTTACCAAAATGTTATTATCGTTATACATTCATATTCCACTTATATTTCACAATGTAGTGTAGGGACATGTTTACAGTGCGGTGGCATATGCAAATTGTCTGCAGAGTGTGCCAGTGAAAGGATTTTGAAAATCGGTCAATAATTGGCGACATTGCCAATTTTGCCACAATAATTGCCACATTTCTTTATGGACCACCCTGTAGAAACATTGCTTCCAAGATGCATACCAAAGTCTAGTACATAGCTGATGAGTTTATGCTCAACTTGTGTTGCGCTCTAGTAGCACTGGTTACAACAGCAATACTATGATGACTAAGAAACTACATTTACAACAGCAGTTCAAAGTTCCAATGTACAATAAAATGCTGACACATTATAGTACAGCATTACTGTAAGCTACCTCTGTAAAGTCTATATCTCGGGTGTGGAATATTGTTGACCAAAGCCACGCATTTATGTTAGCCTGCAAAAACAGCAAAGATACACAGGTGCTAAAAAATGAATTTTGCATATCATACATGCATGTTATATATCATTTGCACATAATGGAAACAGCAGACACAAATACATATTGCATAAACATTCTGTTCTGCAAACTGTAAGGTACTTTCTAGTGAATGACAGTTGATAACAGATTATAGATTATACATCAGTGTATTGGCACTTTCAGGTAAACTGCATTATTTTGGCATTCTCGCATAATTTTAAAACTGTGTGTACCTGTGCAAGAACTTGAATTAGTCGGTCTAGTCCATTCAGTTTTCGGCACAATCCACTCCCATCTTGGCTCTAGCTAGATTTTCATTATCATTTTTTTCAACAGCAATTATCGATCAGACCATTAGGCTGTGCAATGAACTCATGTCATATAAAACTCTTCAGACAAATTTATTACAGTTAAACAGCACCTGATTCAAATTATTTGGATATAAAGAATATGAAATCAGCATGTTGTCCTGTATGACAAAATGACAAACTAATTACTGCATAGTGTCAAGAAAAGCTTCAGAAATGAGCTGCCACAACGTACCACAGCATAGAAATGCCAGAGATAATACAAAGGTGCATTAGACGAGACATGAGCCCGGAAATACCGAAGCATTAATATGTGTGAAAGACCATTTAGAGCAGAAAAGATGACTGAAGCGGGTTCTTGCATTCCCAGAAACCTGATAAATGGCCACTGCAAAAAGTATAAAAACAACAACATTTTTATCACATATTTGGACTAATGCCACATATATGCAGTTACAAATCGTAACAGGTTTATTATACGAAAACAGACTTACAGCCATAATTAAATTTTGTGTCAATGGGTGTTATCTCTCACAAGACTACAAGCCATAGACACAAAATAGGGAATTCATTTCATTCCCAAGAATTCGGGAATGGAGATATTCATTCCCGGGATTCCCGGGCGCCCGGGAATGACGTTTAAGCTGTCAGTCTCGTCACAGAAACTTGACTGCTGTTGCCCGAATGCTGTGGGCCAGGCAGCTGATACCCCGTCATATGCATTAATATGCATAATAGCCTGGGTCCCTCCTCCAACTCAGCGTGCACGGTTGGCGTTGCATCGCACAGGTATTCTGAACTGAGCCACGTGAAGGAAAGGCCAGAAGCTAAGCCTAATACTGCTGTCGTCACACTGACCATAACGCCACGGCTGCACTCACTGCCCCAGTGTGCCGTGACTTGGGCAATCTGTTTGAGCGTTAGGCCAGTCACTCATCATCTCTACATGTTCAACAGACCATTAATGATGCACTTACTTAGCACTTAGATCCTCCAGTCCTTGACAGGACAATGGGCAGCAAGAGTCTGCCATCTGTTTCTGTTTGTAGGCACAGCCTGGACGCTGTTCCAATCGACTCCTCGGTTCACCAGGTCTTCTTTAAATGTAGACCGCAAATTCTTCGTTGGACGACCTCGTTGTCTGCCACTACCACGAGGGGTCCATGACATGGCGTGATTGGCTGGTCGTCCAGGTGGCATCCTGATGATATGGCCTGCCATCCGAAGTCGTCTCTCTGCTTCAATGTCCTGTAATCTTCGCTGCCCAGTCTGGCTTAGCACCTCCATGTTAGTCACGTGGTCCTTCCATGTAATGCCCAGAATCTTCGGTAAGTTGCGCTGGCGAAAGACGTTCAGCTGCTGACATATTCTAGCTGCAATCTTCCAAGTCTCGCGGGTGTATATGGCTGTAGAGACAATGAGGGAGGTGTGGAGGTCCAGTTTAATCTTGAGGCTAAGCGTGCTGGATCGCCGCACGTTGTCAAGTCGTCGGAAGACTGCTGCTGCTTTTGCCAGTCAAGTGTTGATATCTGCTTCAACACCCCCATCGCTAGATATTACACTTCCTAGGTAGGTGAATCTCCCTACATATTCTATGTTCCCTTGTGCATTAATATAATAACGACAAAGGACTATATATAGCGGTTTGACAAATGATGACAGTGAGCTGCCAACCTATCAGTGCAAACCGATGAGCAAATCAGTGCCGTAGATACAAAGAGGAACAGAACAATGAGTCAAATGGGCAAGTTTCTCCAGCAGCCCCACTGATGCTCATTCACACTACCCTCATTAAGTCGTTACCTGACAGTCACGCTGTCCATCTGCCTGCTGCTATCGCTTGGTTCCATCAGCATTCACTGTCAGTACAGACCTGAGGACAAGGGTGGGGGCTACAGTCTCTTGGTTACCTTTTCGTCTTTGGCACGAATCACTAGCACATTGCACGTCGCTACTGTAGCAGCAGTCAAATCCACCGTGCATGGGCAGTTCTTTATTACCTCCACCAAGGAGGTTATGTTTTTGCCGGAGTTTGTTTGTTTGTTTGTCTGTGTGTTAGCAAGATGACTCAAAAAGTTATGGCAGGATCTTTCTGAAATTTTGTGGGAAAGTCAGGAATGGCAAAAACTACCAGTAATTCAATTTTGGGGGTGATCCGGAAGTAATCCTGGATTCTGGATCACTTTGAAATTTTCGTTACCATTGCTTTCAGTGGGGCATAAGGGAAACCGCTGCCAAACCGAAGATGGTGCTGTCACCTGGCGAACAACATGGCGTTGAATCAAGGTTTTTTAGGTCACATAGAACTAGATCAATGTAGAAAATGCAACTATAGTTTGAAACGCACTCCTCAAAACTTCCGGTTGTTTATTTTCGTCGGACAAGCTGAACAAAAATGTCTTTTAGAGTTGTCGCACAGAGTTTCCTAGTGTTTTAATACGGCAATCGAAGAATACTTCGCAACATTAACGATAGGTGAAATCTACATTACAATCTGACAAGCACTTGGTGGAGGTCTGCGGTCTCTGACTGCTATTTCTAGTTGTACATGCACAGTGCTGGATGAGAGACTTGGCACTGCAGATTATACAGAGAGTTGGCCTATAGTCTTTCCCTAGTGTGCAGCACTAAGTTTCAGTCACTCAATCCTTGCCCTTTCCATGGTCGGTCAGTGGTCACGCTGTCCGGCTGCCTGCTCTCCATCACCATCAGCATTTACAGCACAGCTCCAGCTGCAGCCTAGGTGGACAGGAGTGGGGGCTGCAGTGTCGTATACTCCTCGCTGTGAGAGCCATGAGTCACGTCACTAGTAGTGCTAGCAGTAGCACTAAAACGCTGCTGCAGTGCAACAGCAGCTATGAAGTAATCGCTGTGCATGGGCTATTCTCTATAGCACATGGACAGACTGCTGGACCAGTGCTGGCTGTTCATTGTTCCCGATTTCCCGGGAATCTAGTCATTTTCATTCCCGGGAATTCAGGAATGAAAAAGTCCGGGAATCCCGGGCACCTGGGAATTCCCTAACACAAGAGATATAGAGATAAAACAAGTAAAAGCACATAAATGACACAACACTCTGTAATCACAACCAAAGATTAGTTAAAATTATCATAGAATGTGCAGTATGACAAACGATTCAGCTAATGATATACACATATGCAATTGTTCACTGACGATAGCTCAACATATTTAAACCATCTGTAGTAAATAAATAAATTATAACATACTTTTCCATAAAACTGAGGAATGCTGCTTCCATCAAGTTGAAAGTCGTTCACCGTCTTCCACATACATTCATATTTACATTCTGCAGTACAGTCCCAGCCCAGCAGTTGCAAGTACAGAGGCTGTTTGGCATAAAACTTCTCCACTCCAGCACGGTTTAAAACATCTTCAACCGTGATTCCAGATAGGCTGTCACTTTCTGCAAAACAATGCAAAGGCAACAAGCCCCAACAGTTTAATCAGATGGTAATTCAAAATGGCAAATCATCTTACGCCATTAATTCACAATCGTATTAAGTTCGCTTTAAATAGCTGCTGTGAGTGGCATTCAAAACAAATTTTCACCATCTATACACGAGAAAAGCCTACATTCTTTATTTACTGATACAGGGTTTGTTGCATACATGATGTCAGTCCCAGAGATGTGCAGACTGTGGATGTATCAGTCCACGGATCCAGATCCGCATGATTTTTTGTGGACGCGGATCTTGTTCCGTGACAAAATTTGCAGATGCGAACTGACACAGATCCTGTTTTGTGACGAGTGTATTTTTTCCTAATAAAATTTTAAAACAGATAGAAGTGGTGTGTGTTGAGACGGTAGCATGGTATCGCTGTGGTACCGGTAAATTGAAATCTGCTATAGGCCTAGGCGCGTAGTGGCCTACCTTACGTAATAATGACTAGAGGCAGGCCTATTCAGTGCAGACGCGGATCCAATATTTTTCTCTTGTTGCGGACGCGGACTGACAGCGGATCCTTGGTCACAATCTGCGGACTGACGCGGACTCAAAAATTTCAGGATCCGTACATCTCTGGTCAGTCCAACTGAAACAAGTTATTTGTACTGTTATCCAAAGAAAGCGTTACTTATTTACGCTTACTGCGATCAATAGAGTGAACTACTAACTGAGCGAACAACCGGGTTCACACTGGCGCAGACATTTCCTAAAAGTCAACGACCAATCGCCAAGCGAAGCAAACGCATCCATAACACAAATGCATAATAACAATATTATGCTATAGTTTTCACTAATCATATTCGTTAATAGTTAACTAGTTACGGCCTTGACATGCCGTTTACACATAATTATTTACATAGATCTACTTCTTGGCCATAGATAGTTGCAATTATTGTTAGTGTTGGGCTGTAGTTAATTGTTTTAGGCGAGTAGTCGCCGAGTACTCGTCGATTTTCTTAACGAGTAATTGTTTATAATAATGACATAAGTAATAGTAATACCGCTAAAGATAATTAAGACAGTAAGAAAAATTGTTATAAACCTCTAGCATAACATAAAGCATATCCAATATTAAATAGTGTAAAAAAAAACCCGTGTGCCATGGCCCATAACGCTACATGTATCTGCAGTAGTTTAATATACTTACTGTTTGACTCTTCCTCGGACAGGATGTTTGATCCGGAAAAATTGCACTTACTGTAAATACATACCTTTTCATTGTGCACACTACAATTTGAATTGCTTGATGCAAAAGCTCGTACTTTCTCATTCTGTATGACGTCAACGCACGTTTGCTCAAAATGGGACCCTCAACATTCCGACTAAATTTATCTTAGCACCTGGGACAAACAGGTACAACAGTCAAGAAATAAGTTGCCACGTTTCTTATATTTCAGCCACGACCACTGATATGCATTTAAAATTTTGCAGCAGTTTAAAATAATGTGCATGATGTTTTTGTTAATGAAAATGCACAAGCCTTATTCTAGGCACACATACAGCATTCCCACTGTAGTCACAAAATAAAATTTAAGGACTTTCAATAATTGCCGACATCAATTTTCAAGGACTAAATGTCAACATTAGTTCATATCATTACACATTACGTGACATGCCACTGACTGTGAATTGAATGCAATCAAGTTGAAACCACACCAAAATACATACTGCCAACAGATTAATTTCAGTGTGTTCAGTAGGTTTCTTCGGAAGTGGCGTGTTCACGAAACCTGTGACCTGTATGCTCACACTGTTGAATATACTGAAAAAAATTCCAGCACTTTCAAGGAGCTACAAACTCAAATTCAAGGACTTTCAATGACCAACTCTGTTTTCAAGGACTTTCAAGTCCTTGAATTTAGCGGAAACAAATTCTGGGATTTTCAAAGATGCACGGCAACCGTGCATAGTCTTTGTAGTTAAAAAACAGTACACAAAATACCAAGTAATATTTGTAGATATTTATAGTCCATAAAGACAGCACATAAACAAAGGTAAATGTGAGGAATTTTTCTCACAAATACAAGCACAAATATCAGCATTTTATCAAACACCGGTGGGCCAAATGCTTGTAAAGTACCGGGTACCAAGTTATATAAAGGAACGCTGAGCATAAACATTAAAACACCTAGCACAAATGAAAATGACAATAATAAACTGAGCTAGTTATGGCCCAATAAGCCAGCAACAATGTATATCAATGACTGACACATTGAAATATGCAATTACTAATTTTCACATCAAGTATAATAATTTCAGTTTGAATCCACTGCATTAGTAAGTCCAGTCCAAAGAACCACATAATACTAGCAACGTGTGAAGTCCTGCTGCGCACTGTGAATTTGAAAATATCATCTAAAATACACTCATCAAAATCACAATTAGCCTGTTGATCAACAATATATACACCCAAATATAAATACAAAAAAATATAAAATATCGTAAACTTAATACTATTTAATGCTTGAACTAAATGCAACTGAATCGGATGGCTGCAGGCTGTAACTTATACTAAAGTTTCACGGCTAAACCTAATATGGTAGGCTATGTACAATGAAGTCAACAAATGAGCCACCAATGTTTGCATAACAATATCAAATATTCACACACTTTCAAAATTATCTCATCGGCAAACTCAGCAGCAAACCTGCAATTTAAAACAATACACTACATCACACTTTGCACCGAATGTGGGGCAAGTGGAACACGGGTCGCGATGGGGTTCCCTTACGTCAGAGAAACTCCTACAAAACAGCGAGAAATGCTATCCTGCAAAGCATATTCCATTCCAAAGCCCACCAAACCGTTGCAGAAGCACAAGCGAGCACTGGTCTATAACCAACGACCATTCACCCCTAGTTCCCCACCCCAGCCATGAGCAAATGGCTCTTTCTACAGTGGATCCCCAGCTCAATCATTGCAGGACCCAGGCCCGTCGAGAGGGTGGAGTAGAGGGGGTTAGCTACCCCGGGCCCCGTGACATTTGGGGGATCCCGCCATCGGCCAGAAATATAAAGTACACCAGAATGTACCATTTTGAAAAGAAAAATTCAAAAGTTTTCTTCCCAGAGGGGCCCCGTGAAAATGTTTGGGGGCCCAGCGAGAATGTTTCCCTGGACCCAGCTGTGGCTCTCGACAGGCCTGGCGGGCCCTCTCATGCCATTGGACCCACTGGACTCTACTGGTATCGAGACAGTGGATTAGGGTCAACGCAGCCTTCCTTCACTATAATCTTTTCCTGTGTACTGTTGATATCCAGAGGAGTCCACTCTAAGTCGTACGGCAATGGGTTCATGGGTAACAGAGAGAGGTTTACTGGTTTAGAGTGGAACTGGAAGTCTCTAATGCATAGCCTGCACGTACGGCGGCTATGATCAGATAGTTGTTTGGGCATGAGATCGGAATGGCCAACTCTCGACAGCTTCCACTTTTTAGAACACACAACTGATATAATAATCCCAACAGTACAATGTCATTGTCGACATCGACAGGCTATGCAAGCAGTTTCCACTACACACAAAACATAATATATAATAACAATGTCAGCATATTAATATAAAGTAAACAGGTAAAGGTTCACTTCTTGCACAGTGCTAAAGGTTGTCCAGTAGTGGTATAGGCTAGTGATGATTCGATATCAGGATTTCAATTTTGATACGATATCGATACTTATCATTTTGAAAATATCGCGATATCGATATCAATATTTTTAAAATGATAAGTATTAAATCTTATACAAGCATAAGAACAAAATGCAATCATTTAACAATGCAGTTTGCTTTATGTAGATAATAAAATGTGTCCGTGAACTTAAAAATGAACTATAGACAGTCGTAAGTGTCGTTAAATTACGACACTATTATTTAGTTTTTTATTTTCTCCATTTATTCTTGTTACTTTGGCAATGCAGTAATAAAAATATAAACCTGTGGCGTAAAAAATAGCGCGATACATCGAAAAATTCGATATTTTTTTGGACGACATAATACAATATATCGATATCAAAAACGATATATCGATATTTTCGATATACCAAATCAGGTCTACCGTGATCATGATTGCCATTATAGCACATTCATGGCACCGAGCGCAGGAAAAATATTACCAAAAATTGGTCACAATTTCACAACAAAGTTACAAAAACTGGTGGCTTGACTACTTTCGGACTATGCAATACATTTCCTGCAGAGCCTCTGAAGCTATGGCCATATGGTGCTTTACAAATATGTGTATTATTAGTAGTATTTATTATTACTACTAACTATCAAACAAAAATAGCAACGGTATGCATAGCAGATCAGCAATGTGAAGGTGGGCTGGCTACAAACAACCTACACTTTCCTAGTATCAACAGCAGCCAGCTGATGGAAGTCCAAATTGTTACTTCTTCCGCTGCCTGCATCAGGTTCAAGCCTCTCGAGGTGGAGGCAATGAACAGCGCAAGCAGACGTCGATGGCTCGACGGATGCGGCTGACATAGCTGACGCCACGGGAGCAACAGAATCATGGGCAAAGTCAAGCAAAGGAGGTTCATCAGCGTCAGTCTCATCCTCATCCAAGCTGTCATCATTGAAAACCTGCCACCGGAGGTGACTATGTCTAGACTGCTGCTGCTGCTGCGGTGGCACGTAGTGCAGCTGAACATACGGGGCAGCTTCCGCATCTGCCCCCGGCTCAAGCGAAACATTCTGCCAAGTGCCGTCACCGGCCGAGTCAATACTGTCCTGCTCCACAGGCATGTAGAGATGCACCGCGGCATCACTGTGCTGACTGTCGACATCATTGTGGTCGCTATCAGACTCAATGTCGTCATGATCGGCGGCAGCAGCAGCAGCGCCACCTGCTTCCAGCTGGGCTGCCCTGCGTCGGCGCCGACAACGCCGCTGCAACAATTATTAACAAATGCATTTCAGCCCCAGAACTCAGCCCAAAAATTATAACAAAGCTGTACTAACGATCAGTTAAAGAATGAAAAGATGCCGGCATTTTTTTATCCCACTTCTCCACTATTACTGCTATTCTATCAAGGAACCACCTACCTTTCTGCAACAGTCTGGGACCCTGGGTACCGGCACCTTCATCTAAAGCAAAATTTCCGACAAAATCACAACACATAGTAATACCATATGTAAATGCTGGCAGTAAAATTTATACATTTGTACTAAGTGTCAAAATTACTTATGCCAAGTATAGTGAAATTATATTTAAATTTGTTAAAGATGCATAACTACGTATAAAAAAACTGTAGACTCTTTTTCCCAGACACAGTGTCCTTGCCTTGCCTTGCCTTTGGGGTGGGCAGGCTCTTACACCTGCCCAGCGCTGAGGCCGTATCAGTTCGGCCCAATGCGCGTCCCCAAAAGTAACCACAGGTTACAAGTAACGGCTATAAAGCCGTAGATGGCTGTGAAG
>Ga0056128_1011423_pt1 | contig 10957 bp, 6 predicted proteins | sample WorMetLIZISLAND2_FD_71113 | JGI IMG/M metagenome (GOLD analysis project Ga0056128, IMG submission 71113) | Marine gutless worms symbiont microbial communities from Max Planck institute for Marine Microbiology, Germany - Olavius geniculatus... ... | reverse complement strand
AACTACCGAAAACACTTCAAAATACACAAATGAACAAACCATTAAGAAAACTAACGCAAATAACGCGTACGTAGTACTTATAGGCTACAAAGCAATAAGCGGTGAAAATCAACCGTGACAGGTTTACAGTTATTGTGAAATCACGTCTTTTTAGGGCTGCGACCAATTACAAATTGGTAATCGATCAATCTACAATAAATTAATCAAAATTGACTAATTTCAAGTAATTTTTGTAGTCAGCAAGAAGAGTGCAGAGTTAATTACTGGTTGCTGTTATCTTTCACAAACTGGAGAAAGTCATTATGGTGATGCAGCACATAAAGTGTGTAGTTAAAAACCAACAAAAGTTACAAAACCGAACTGACTTGACTGTTGAATACAAGCACAAATCTTGATTATATGTCAATGGTGACATAACTGCTGTCTACTGTGCTTTACAATTGACTGGAAATGTGCAGCTTAGTGATATTGTGATGTTAGTGATGTTTTAGTCCACAATTTTAGTAAGATTTTTTAAATGATTAATTTTTTAACGATTAATCGACTAATTAATCTTTGATTTCCACAGCCCTATTTTTTCAACACGAATTGAAGCTTTAGAAATATGTTGTGATAGCAATTTATGCTGAACATAATTATTTAATGCATATTGATTTTTATATTCCAGTATTTTCTGTAAAGTGTAGCCAGTGTTGTTAACAACTCAATTCACATGAAATATTTTGTTGTTGAGAACTGCCCATATTAGCAAGAGTAGTTAAAGTAAAATTCTGATATATGTAAAATTAAACTGACATTGATTGTGCTGTCTGATTGTGTGTAGTATGACCATTAAGCTTGATGAAAAGTTGGAATTCATGCATATTTGTTGATAAATATTCCTGCACTGAGTTGTTATTTGTCACAAGTTACCTATTTTTGACCAAGTCATTCGGTTATATTTCCTGCTAAGCATTCACGATTTTAGCAAATTGCATGTATAATGTCATTTGGTTCTATGTTGTGCTATATAGTAATGCATAAGATGACTGTAAAAATCGTGATATTTGTTATTATGCATTTTGTCATTTGTAACATAAATTTAGCACAAAAAAACAAAAACAGCATATTACATATTACACCATATTAACTTCACATTTCAGATTTGCCACTTTCACTCCACACTATTTAATTCAAACTGACGCAAATTGTCATATTTTGCTAATGCAGTGAGTGAAGCTCGTTTAACTGCAGCGCCTCATGCAGTAGAATTAACTAATGTTCTGAGAACAGACGCATACAAAGTGGTGTACTAAACAAACAAGCCATGTTCATTTACTGCTAGTTCAACAGACTGCCCAAACTGAAGTCTGTTAGATTTTTCCACTGTTACTTTTATTAGTCTTGATGCTGCTGGGTTGTCTGCACCATCGTGCTCATTACTTTCTACCGAAATATCAACAACGTTCAGCCTTGTGTCTGGCACAGAATGCCATAATCTGCTGACTGAAGTCAGTCTTGGTGTGGCACTGTTCTTTGACGTAACTGCACAGCCATCACCAGTGCAGAGTAGAACAGCATAGCAGGAGTCTGTTATCAGTTGGCGCAGCAGATGTATAAGCTGTGCTACATAGCCACACCCAGTGTTATTAGGTAGGTGACTGAGTGGTGGCAGAATGCAGTCCATGATGCCATCAATAACTATCAGTTTCAGTGAAGAATAGAATGGGCCTGGTGCCTGACATAACATACTCAATTCTCCAAGCAGCTCCAGCACATCAAAGCACTTAACAACCCTCACTTGCTGCAAGGCACTTTCCAAGTCTACGCCTGGCTGACGCGACAACATCGCAGCTATGTGGCTGACATTGAAACGGTTTGATGTGTCAATGAAAACAACGTTCTTTTTCATGGCTGCTACAACTGCGGCTACAGTATTTATCACCAAAACGTCCAACGCGCCGCTCCTGTCCATGACTACTTCTGTAATCTCGCTAGATAAAATTCCACCTTCGAGCAGTGCGTCTAGCACGCGACAGCCGACCGATATAAACGACGTCGTAGCCACAACGACGTCAAACAGCGAAAAACCACTGACAATAGGTGCCGCATACTGGGAGATCAGCGCCCGACGAATAGCGGCAAGTTCGCGGTAACCAACACCGGACTTGGTTGCTAGAACATCCAGGTCGTGACTCACGAAATCAACGACGTTAACTACACCCACAGACTGCAACTTCTGCAGGACGGATGCTGTCAACGACGAACAAATCCCGACACGCAATCTAGACATTATTTTTTTCGTTTTTACAAAAATCACAAAATCAAAAGACAATATCAATATCAATCTCAGACAGCACTACACGGCCACAAAGAGGATCTTGGTTCTTGGCTATTGCGAAATTATAATCTACACCGTAAAATTTTATGAAATTTTTTGTAATCCAAAAATTTCGCAATTAAAATGCCGCCAATTTCGTAATTTTGGAATTGGCTAAAACTGCCGAAATTCGGGATCCCGGAATTGCAATTACTAGATTTTCGTAGTTGTAGGGCTGATTGAACTGCGGATCGTTAATATTGTACTACTGTAAAGAGTAAGGTCCTCTTTGTTGACTGCTAGTTAGTTGCGTTTCTGACAGTTTTTTGAAGGAAAAAATGTAATTTTTGACTTTAATTAGCGTAATGGCGGGTTCTGATAAATATGACAGCAGTCTTTATTGCAAAGCATGCAATGTTGGATTTCGATCTACTCCGGTGAATTCATTGTGCTTAAGCCGATGTCAGACGAACGACAAAATCGGCGGACTTTTGTGGGCGTGGTCTAATTGCCCGACATAATCGGCCGACAAAATCGGTGAACCATAACACACGGCCGATAATTTTGTCTGCTACTTCATACGTTATCAGCTAGCACAACAGCTGAATGCAGATCGCAAAATAATACTTGCAGCACTTTTTTTCTCCATCTAATGAACGAAAATAATAACAAACACAATGAATAACTAAAATAAATATTCATCTTCCGTTGTAAACAATCACCATGGCAACATAAACAAAATTTTTAGTCCGATATACAAAAAGTCGGCCGACAAAATCGTCGAAGATAGAACATGCTCTATCTTGGCTGAAAAAATCAGGCGATTTTGTCGGCCAATGAAATCAGGCAATTTTTGCATGACACACGACAGATTATTGTCGGGCGATTTTGTCGGCAGAGAAAATCGGCCGATTTTGTCATTTGTCTGACATCCCCTTTAGACTGTACGGATAATACTGCAGAACGTTTCTAGAAGGGGTATGACTGAAAACCGCAGAACACTGCAGGACACTTTGAATAACCACCAAAAAGTGCTGAAGACAGTAAAACTATAGGTTTTCTTTAATTTTAGAGCATTTTGTAGCCACATTATAACGGTTATGTGGTGATACTAATATTTCAGGAGGTGCAAGAAAACCGCAGGACACATACCAGTAGATGTATTGATTGTAAGCTTAACCAGTACAGAATTTGAGAACGGGAATGGCGTGAATGAATGTGCAAACACTGACAACATGAGTGATGTACATTGTAAATTTAAGCGTCTTGGCGCACGTCTAATGTATGGCGTATGCACTGTTGGCGTCCAGGTATATGGCCTGCATCTCAGCATCGGCGTGTGGCATTTTGTCCTTGTTTCTAGGCATCTGGTGGCATGCTGATTCTGTTATTTTTGCATTGTTTAGTGGCGTTTATTTAATTTACTGAACTACTGAAAGGTTAAGTCTGAAAATCGTTTTGCGGTTATTATTTATGTGTCCTGCAGTCTTTCTATAAAGTCCTGCAGTTTTCAGGCATACCGTCTAAAAGCACAGTGCTATTGCGGCTGAAAATTCAGCCACACAAACTCTAAAAAAATTATAAAGTGGCTGAAAATCGAAAATCATATTGGTGAAATCACATGGTCACTTGCTCGTAAATGTTGCAGTAATCACATCTTATTGCACATTTCATGAATCTTTGTTGTCAGAGGTTTTGTTTGAGTTCAGGACACACTAACTTTCTGGAACAGCAAGACAGACTTTTTAACAACTTCAACACAAACTTCGCACAAAATTAACATTGCACTGGACTGTAATGGCAGTCGTAAACATCCGCTAATATAACATTTTGGCTTAAAATTGAGCCACACAAGCTAATGAACTAAAGTGGCTAAAAGCATAATTAACATATGTGTGTACTAAATTGCCCATGATTTTTTTCAGCTATCAGCATAGGCGCACTTACGCAAGTGCGGGTAGGCTGCATGTTATACACTTACAGTCCAAGAGTATTAGGTCATATTGGAGTCAACTGAGGAAAAAATTAGTAGAACTCTTGGGGAGTTTCGATATGTTATTCCTAGTGCTCCAGGCTAACTATTTTGAAAAAATCAGCTTGATACTAATTTTTTCCTTAGTAAACCCTAATGCTCCTGGATTATTACATAAGTGCTAATATCACCAGTTTTACACTTATTCATATATTAGCCGGAGTTAAAACCAGTTCAGCAGAAACTGGCATTTAGGCTTGCCACTTGCCAGTCTGCCACTTTCTAACAAAGTAGGCTAAATTTTAACATTGACTCATAGCAACTCACTTGTCATTAGCTAAACCAATAATATACACCGTGTCTAGAGAGCCAACAGTCGGCCCTCTAGGCTGTGTCCTAGAGGGTCGACAGTCGGCTCTCTAGCTAGAGGGCCGACTGTTGGCTCTCTAGGACACAGCCTAGAGAGCCGACTGTTGGCTTTTTATACACTTTGAATAACATATTATAGACTCCAAACACAGTCAATGTAAAAAATATGAATAATAATGAGTTATTTGCCAGTGTACAATCTGTTCCATAAATTTTACTGCTACAAACAATTAAATTTCTTCTAAACAGTGATACACTCAAAATCCAATATATCAGAAACTCCCGCAAATTGTTTCTTGTACAAAGAGTACATTTTTTTGTTGAATTTGGTTTTTAACATAATTTATTGACAATCATACAAATAGCTCCAATTGTGCTGTGAATGCTGAATGTTGCTTTTGATATACACATGAGCATGTCTGAATACTTTGCAGCTTATAACATAGACTTTTTGCTTTTCAGCCACTTTAGCAAATTTTGGCACCTTAGTGTGGCTGAATTTTCAGCCGCAGTAGATTTGTCTTTTCTAAAAATTAGGCCGGGCTGGTTTGCGTAGGCCCGTAAAAATTACAGTTTGTCAGATTCACATGTCATGCAGCCATGGACATCTAAGGAGCATCCGGCAACGTAGCGGCTACGAGATTTTGGCTGCGATACACTGCGAGCCGCTACAATTTTTCGTCAGACAACAGTCTACATTAGCAGCTAGCGCAGACGCACGTGACATCATATTTTTCCACTAAAGATGGCTGTTGATGGTTGTAATACGTGAATGTCAAGTAAAAATAGTAATCACGCAAACGATTTTGCATTAGTGTTATTTTATATTGTATGGTGACACATTTAGAGTGATTTTTCAAGTTTGAACTGTCATCCACAAATTGATACGTTCAGAAGCCTGCATGTTAGCCTAGGGCCTAAAGGTAGCGTAAGATCGTAATCATGAGTTGTCTCTTTGGGTAGCAAATAGTGGAGTGTGTGGTCCAGGTTATTCAGTATATTGCTGAACAGTTTATCATCAGCATCTTCAACAAGCTGCTGGATTGTTAGATCATCAGTTTGGTATAACTCCACACATACAGTGCGTCGGATAAAAGCATTCAGACGCTGCCGGTCGACGGCGGTGGAAAAGCCCCACCATGCACTAGACACATAAGTTAGTTTGCTGATGATTACTGCCCAGTAGAGAGTCTGCAGCACAGAGTTGCACATGCCTTGGCTGGCAGAACTTGGATCGCATGTAGTGATTGCATACACGAGCTGAAGACGCCACCGACGTGCTTGCTTACTGACAGTTTGCTGTTGATCGTGACCAGGGCTCGAAGTGGGGAAAAATAAGTGCTTTGCCTTCTTATCCTTTCTCCCCTCAAGCTGGCGGTTTTTTGGCCACTGATTGATGCAAACTTCAGCGACCAGTTGCCTAAATCTAACAAAATGGCCTGCAAGGCATACCGGTATGACTTTTTTCAGAAACGTAGTGCCAGTATGCTTTCCAGGCGGCGAAGGAAGTGCCGGTATGCCATACTGGTCCATACCGTCCCATTTCGAGCCCTGATCATGACGCCAAGAACCTTGCGAGACGTGACGCATGCTATTCCGGCTATCGGTGGTGGTGCATTTACTTGATGCCTGTGCTTGCCGTGTGTGAATATGATTTCTTCGGTTTTGGGGCAGTTTAGTGTCAGGTTGTTCACGCTTATGTCTCAGTGTGCTTTAGCTCAACCATCCTCGAATCTGTGTTGCACTCTGATATAATGAAGTACGTGTCATCAGCGTACTTGCACAGATTGTTGCGGGGAGTGCTGACAGCCAGATTCCCTGCATTGACAACATACGTCGCCGGACCGATCGCAGAGCCTTGGATGATGCTGGCTGAAATCTCCACCAGGGCTGACATCAATCCTTGATAGCTTGTGCAGTGCTGATGGCTGCCAAAGAAGCTCACCAACCAGTTATATGTGCTATCAGACAATGTTGACAAAATATAAGTAAAAGTGTAGATTACAGCTGCAATTTCCCATGATTAAATTCGTAAGAAACGTGCATAACAACACTAATTCTACGTATTTCAGTCACCTCTGAAGCAATTAACGGAAAAAGACAGAAGGAAGAAAAAAACATATTTTTTCATTTAAGCCTTGCAACACAGAATTTTTTGCTAAAAAATGTACAGATTTCAACAGATTATTTTCCTTGGATCACATTTTGGAATTGGAATCGGACACACGAGTCATGTGACCATCACTAACTAAGTAAGTAATGGAAAAATTCCTGAAAATAACCACACCCATTCAGCTCACATAACATCTCATGAGTTTGTACGAGACTTACCGAGACTTGAAATGTAGACAAACGCCACTAATTTTCGATCATATTGACGAAGAACTCTGGTGTAATCTTGCAAATAATAGTAAATTAAGAATCTAAGTACATTTCCCACAACATTAGTCCATTGGTAAGGCTACTGCAGTATTGCTGCTTTTAATTTATAACAACTAGGCCTAACAGTTTCTGTGTAATAACTGGCAACACTAATCTGCCCTACTACCTTCTGTTCTTGCAGTCTAATCTTACAGATGCTGTTAAGCACGACATTACTCGCAAGAGGATATGTGCATTGTTGGAAAAGAAGAAGAAGCAGGTCTAGAGTTTTGTTGTCATAAGCCTAAAGGACAGTGATGATGCTGACTATATGGAGTTTTGGACAGTTGATTGACAGAATTTGTGCAAAACGTTGTCCTTCTTTTGTTATGGTCTGTGGGCTTGGCCAGGCTTAAGTTACACTGTGCTGGGCCAAAATGAAGTCTGGTTGGGCTGGGTTATAAAATTTTGGCTTGTGCAGGTATCTATGAGAGAACTATGTCAATAAATCCTAGGTCAGAATGATAAAAATATTGGTGTTTAGATTTATTGCTGCTGCGAAGAGGAAGTTGTGATCTGTTGGGAAGTGAACTCTTGTGGATATTTGTCACTCAACACTGAGTGATACATTATTGTGTTTTCATCCAGGATTTTACTTGTGACGTCACTTTCAGTATCTGTGCAAGAAGAAGGAGATACTGCAGTATTGTATGTTTATTATTAGAATCATTGTAGTTATGATGCAACTAACCTGTTTTTATGTGCTGTGTAATTTCAGGGATACGTATCACACTGCAGTACTGTGGCCCATCATCAGAAGCAAGCACTGGAAGATGAAAAGCTATTAAAATTAGCTAACCAGGTCTGCTGCTTACTACTTCAGACTTCACTGAGTATTATTCATATAACAGCTGCAATATTATTGTTATATATGTGTGTGGTACTGATCAGTGTACTGCAGAGTTTTCTACTTTCAAATTTGCATTTTGGACTTCTGTGATGGAAAAAAATTAAGAAACACCTTGCCACAAAGACAGCACATTTGCAGTTGTTTCATGGTTGTGCAGTATTCAGAACTGTATCGTACACTTGTGCGTTACGTGTGTTATAGCATCATATTCTATTTCATTAAGTTGCTGACAGAAAAGAAATTAACTGATTTACGTGTAATGCCCAGTGAAGCACAAGGAGAACAATGCATGTACACTGCACAGTTTAATACAAGTACAATAGTATGATGGCCTGTTAGTGTATTAGAAGTTTTTGGGCCAACCATTAAGCTGTAAGCGTTAGGGTTGACTCTTTGTCATCCCTCTGTCTGTCTGTCACGGATGTATTGTGGCTAAATGGTGCAAGATAGGGCCTAGGTTGCTATTGATCACCAATAGGAAGTCGCATATTGGCTTTTAGATGAGATATAAATCATTGACATTGCGTGATTTTGAAGGGTCATGATGCACTGTGGTATGCAAGTCATGTGGTTATGTGCCAAAATGATACTGGTAAGTCATAGAGGGTCGGTGATGGTACCATTGTATAGGGTGCTGGCGATTTCCTATACGCTGTCAATAGTAACCATGTCTCCATTTGCAGCGGTTTGGCCGTGATTTTGAATGGAATGTTTCAAGCTATAAGTGGCCGTATCTCAGAAATGGTGAGAGATACAGTTAAAGGTCCGTGGTCACCAAAATTAACATATACATTTTATCCATTTTCCTGAAAGTGCAGAATTTTATGATAACTTTGACAGTAATATTGGCACCCAGCGTTCTGTCAACACGAAAAAATTTACCTTTGAAGTCGACGATCTACGAAAACGACGTAGAAAACGCGCCGCCACGATGACCTGCGGTGACGTCATGAGTTTAGCCTATAGACGTCATGAATTAATATTCATGACGTCTATAGGCTATGGCCTAGCCTAGAATGATGACGTCGTCGGCTATCCATTAATATTCATGATCTATGTGGGCTAGGGTCATGACGTCACTGTGGGCACTGATAGATTAGAATATTTCGCATAATGTAACGTAATGCTGCATTTCGTTTGAAATCACACATTAATTTCATACATTTATGAAGCTCAAATCGACATATTATATATGCAAGGTCAAATGTCTAATTTAAATCTACAGAAATTGCGCAAGTGAGTTTGACCGTGGCCATGGACCTTTAAGGTTACTATTAATTCAGATGAAATGAAAATCATCGACCTTGGATTAGCTTCAAGGTCAGTGACAATCAGTACGGTCAGCTCCACCCTAGCGACAGCTGGGATTTTTGTTTGAATGTTATATGCTAGATTTTTCTACGTACCTGCTTACTTACTTATACAAAGATTGTGATGCTAAGCACTGTTGTAGGCCAGTGTGACACCACAGTCAAGTGAGAAAAAGCAGCCAGAAAAGCCAGAAGCATCACAGAAACCAGCGCCTGGGACATCAATGATGGACGAAACTAACTCATTAGATGCCACACAGAAGCCAGCTAAAAAAAGCAAGAAGTCAAAGTCAAAGTCTAAGTTGCCTTCCGATCCAACTTTGCAAGACATTGCATATTGCTTGGTAATGCTTCATAGTTTTTTTTTACTTTCATTGGTTACTTTGAAGAAATCTTTGATAATAATAATTCAGTGTACCATTCGTTGTAAAAGAGTTGAAGAGATGGTAGAAATATTTAAGAATTTTGAATGTTAAATTTTTATTTCAGGAAATTTCTGGAAAATCATGGAATTCAGGTTGATGATACTGGTAGTTATATTGGAATAGATAAAATCAGTTTCACCCTTACCATAACTGATATTTTTGTTCAGTTACACATTGCTGCTGTGTCCATGCTGAGTGACTCACACTGTTGATTATTTTTTACCGTTGTCTTTTTGAGTTACTTTCATCGTACTATAATGCATGGAAAGTTATTCTGTTTGCCATACTCCTCTGCCGCCTTCTGTGTTGCACAGTCACAGACCCCGACCATGGCATTTGAGTCCTTTGGCTTTAGGTATGTGTGTTCCCACCTTGCCCTGCTCAGCCTGAGAGGATAAGGGGTTGAGTTGTCGGGTAATGGAGTGGACTCGCTTGTAGGGCAGGAACATTACTGGTTGATGTAAGTTTTCTGTGGCATTCTTGATTTTAGCATTCTTGATTTTCCACATCCAAATTTATAGCCAGATTTCTGTAGATTTTGAGTCTATCCACTGCAGCTTGGATATCTTAAGTTCCTGATGCTTACCATACAGTATTAAGGCAGTCCCAAGTTGTTGATTCTACTGGCGACATTGCATATTACTTATTAGAAATTAAATACAAGCTGAGGGCCAAGTCATGTCTTATATCATTAGATTATTGTTGATTTGTGTCGTTATTATAAATTGGTGCTTAGTCTTGGCGAGTGTGATTTTAGTTGTCTGTATATGTTGGCAGCTGTGTGATATCAACTGTACTGGTGGTGAGTCGTACTCTGTACACTGCGCTGGAAAACAGCACTGCAAGGTTAGCCATTTGTTGTGTGATTTTGTTCACACTCTCACAGTACAATATTCAGAACTATATTTTCAAATGAGTGTGGTTTATTTCTGATTTCCCTGATCCATTTGTTGTGTTACCTCACACTGCTGTCGGAACAGTACAAAACAAAGTAAGAATATGAGCCGTCATTACTGGTCTTCATATCTTTGCCAAAGATTGACATATTTTGAATTTTTATGAGACTGCATACTATCCCTAGCGATTGTCTGACCAAAGCATCAGGTGCTCAATACTTAGTTGGATGGACAGCCACATGTAATGTCAACATATCTACACTGACACTGTTTTTTAGGACTTATGTTTTGCTGTGGTTTTTTTCTTTTTTTTTGCCGCGTAATCTCCGAGCTCTGTCGGCCAATCGGCGCGAAATTTTGCACGATGCTCGGTGCTGCGTTCAATTTTATAATCCCGGTCCAAAATTTTTGGGAG
>Ga0056128_1011419_pt1 | contig 10959 bp, 7 predicted proteins | sample WorMetLIZISLAND2_FD_71113 | JGI IMG/M metagenome (GOLD analysis project Ga0056128, IMG submission 71113) | Marine gutless worms symbiont microbial communities from Max Planck institute for Marine Microbiology, Germany - Olavius geniculatus... ... | reverse complement strand
GACGACGGATGAGGATCGAGTGTTACGTTGTGGCTGGAGAGAGATTAAGTTATACAGGTAAGGAGGTTGAGCAGTATAGAGAAGTTTAAAGGTAAGAGAGAGAATTTTATATTCAATACAATATAAATATAATATAAATATATATTAATTAAATTTAATATATATTATTATATTTATATTGCGTCAACAGAGCATTTGACAAGCGTGAACACCACAAGATGCAAGTTAGAGGCTTACTGTAGGCCAACATTCAATCACAAAATCATCTATTCATCTGTCCATATTCGTCTGCGATAAAAATCGGGAAATCGCAACTATAGAATGAAACGAAATTTAAAGCGGTGGCCATAGGCTCTATAATCGTCGTTGCAATAATGCTAACAATACGACTACGGGAATGAGCGGATAGATTGTGCCCAATTGTCTATTGTCTTTGAACAAAACCGTAACAATTATTAAGACAGGCTGACAAGGACAAAGACTTTACCGCAGCCATGGAGCTGGCGCCGGTACAGCAGAGCACTGAACCCCACAGACAGGCGACGAACGCCACGACGCCCAGTATGGTCAACAGGATTTGCATCGCCAACACTGCTTTCACCTGACACAATGTTGACGCGCGCACACGCACGCATACATTGACGTATTGCGCATTTACGTGCACTCTAAAAGATTAAGGGTTGCCTACAGCTCTATATGGATAACAAGTCGTAAAGCTACGGAGCCTCACTTGCCATATGGGATCACACACTGTTACTTGCCACCCAACATAATTTAACCCCAGCTAGACAGGCTGGGTACTCGATTTACCTATCTCGGAGGGATGGAAGGCTGAGCTGAGTTTAGTATTGATTATATAGGCTACAGAAATGGTTTACCTGTCTGCAGACAGTCACCCATCCAAGTAGTAAACTACTTGACAACGACCCGACAGAGAGTCAAACCCAAACTATTTTAAGTCTGACATTCTAACGTTATGCCACAAAGCCATACGCTCTACAGTAACGAAAGTACTTTAGGCCGCAAAAAAATTACGTTCGTTGGACTAGAGTGAGGCGAAAAACGTAAAGGAGAAAATGTTTTAAGTGTTTATTTTATGACATTTTGTATAACAGTACATAAAAACGATCACACTGGAACTGACCCCAATAACTTAGCTTAAAACGTATAGGCCTATACAAAGCGACTAAACTGAACTCAGCTGAACTCCATTCAATTCAGTTCAGTTTTGCCACCGGCGTCGTGAGTTAAGACAGCAGACGGAGCAGGAAGTTGCAATTTTTTGAACGAACGATGCAAATATGCGACAAAATTCTAACAGACAGCTGCAGATTTTCAACAGAAAGAATTATGGGTGCTCGATGTTCTCAAAATAATTCTTTTCAACCACAAACTTTGCATTTTTTGGATGAAAATATTTGGAGAAGAAATCTTTCTAAAATTTTCCGGCTACAAAGATAATAGTGAGAAATTATTCATAGATGTAAAAAAAAACGTTCCAGAAAAAAATATTAAAAAAACGTTAAAAACGTGGCAAAAAATTTTTTAAAAAACGTCTTAAAACGTTGAATAAAAAACGTTGGCCATAATGTGTTTAACTTCTTGCCTAATACCTAATGCTGTAAATGCAGTATACCTGGAATTATAGTTTAGATAGAGAGAACTTCAGCTGTGTGGTCATAAGACAATAGCATTAAACAAACTAAATATGCTAGTTAAAATGTGTTGTTTAGTATATTTGGACTAACTAAGTAAACTACATAACTATGACTTATTAATTCGTTTCTGTGATCCCAAAAGTGCTTCACAAAGCTTTTGATGGAATATTCAATGCATGTTTTTCAAATAAAAAAACGTTGAGCAAAATTAAAAACGTTAAAAACGTAAAACGTGGCAAGAATAAAAAAGTAAAAAAAAAGTTTTTACATCTATGCAGTAATTTACCCTCCCTGCTTCTGGTTTCCTCCAGTTAGGACGCTACTGGCCGCTTTGTAAGCTTATGTACGCCTTTCGAAAGGAGCAACAATCTGACCTCTCGGCAATAGACATAAGTCGGGCCGATGCCATCACAGTAGATTTCGCCTGTAGCAATGGCTCCCAGCAGAGCGACCAAGAATTGAGTCAGCGCAAACAGCATGCCGACGATTGTCAGCGCGAGAAATGTGTTTATCTGCGCCAATATTGACACAAAGTAACGTACACGTAGTTATATAGGCCTAAACTCAAGCCGACTTAAAGAAATTCAAGTTCTTTTCTTTTAGAATCAACACAGACTACAGTTTCGTCACAGTCACTGGAACTTGGACTCGGACTAATGTGGACTAGATTACATCACCGGAGATGCAGGCCATAAACACTGAAACACTGACGCTATTGACAACGTGGAGTTATTAAATTGCTATCCCATTGCAGACAATAATGGTAATAATTAGACCTAGACCGTAGAGCGTAGGTAGTGGGGACAACCTGCATATGAAATTTTTAGCATCAAATGTAGATTTTAGCAATCAAATCCGGATTCTCTAGGTTCAAAGAACCTGCGCAAGCGAGTGCCAAAGAGGGGTACCCCTCTAAAAAGTGGTTATTTATCCGCTGTTGGCCTGTCTGGCGTGAAAATGGTTGCAGATAATTATGGCATAGACATTCTGCTTAACATAACAAGCACTGGCGACGAGCTTCTTAGGATTGTCAATATTGATGACCTTAATTGACCTTGAACCCTAAAAATGGGTTTTTAGTGATTTTTTCGCGATTTTGGCTGCAAAGAAGTGAATTGAGACGAAATGGATGAAGATAGACCAAGATAACCTGTGAACAGGAACTGCTATGATCATAGCTCAGATTTCTTGTTTTCACTGTTGGCGCTCATAATGCTTATGTTTTCTGCCATGATGTCTGCAGTGGTATAACGTGACGATGGCCCATGCACCGGTGTAGTCACGTGTGACCAACCAAACGAGCAAAATAACCGACTGTCAGCCAGCGTGGAATATAGTGCCCGCGAAACCACCGTCAAAAGTGAAGAACGTTTTTAGTTCGCCCGGAAGCGATAGCCTCCGGAGGGGACTTGAGTTTTACTGCAGATGTTTTTTTTATTTCAACGCGAGATCTCCGAGATGCGTCGGCCGATCGGCGCGAAATTTTGCACGCTGGTCAGTACTAGGCCGAGTTTTATAATGCAAGTCCAAAATGTCCGGGAGCCCAACCCCAAAAAAATTTTAGGGGCCAAAGCATGCAAAATTTGACGCGATTTCGGGCGACTTCGAAGTTCGGCGGCGAATATTTCCAAAACGGATGAAAATATTCAAAATCGGACTAGGAGGTTTAGCACCGCGATTCCTCCCGCGTTGGGTGATAAAAATTGGGTGAACATTGGTCCACTAATCACGGAGATTATGCGGTGAAATCGTACCCATCCAAATCGATTTTTTCGAAATACCATATTTTAGCCCTAAGGGGTGCTGCGCTCCAAAATTTTTACACGCGTTATAAAATGATCAAGTTTTGCTAGCGCTCCCCCCTTCAAGGACCTGGGTTCCCTTACAATTTTTTTTCAAAGGGGGGTCCAAAATTGGCCTTAATTGTAGCGAATTAGCCACTATAACTTTAAAGCCAAATAGAGCAGCCTAACTAAACTTTGCCACGTGATGTAGTGCTAAGTGGGGCTAATAACGTGCGTACAAATTTTTTTTGCGGGGAGCACCGCCTCCTTAAAATTTGGGATAACGCAAAGCGTCCAAAATTCTGCGCGATTTAGGACAACTTTCAAATTTGAGCGCGAATATCTCTGGAACAGATGGAGATATCGACAAGCGGTGAACGGCCTTATCAACTACGATCCCTTCCGCGTTGAACAAAAAAATTGGTGAACTTTTATTTGGTCCAATAACGACAACGTTCAGTTGGCTAATGTCTCCTACCCTAAGTCGACACTGCGCGTTCTGCGTATGCTAATGCGTTGAAGAGTTCGGGCCACGTGACTTTGCTACGAGAGGAATGTGAGCCCCCTAAATTGCCCCCCAATCGGACTTAGGGCGCACAGCAAACTCACGTTGGGCTTTGCTCCAAATTTCTAGTTCGTTTTACTTTACTTCAGTCCAAGGTTTGACGTAGCTTAAGCCTACATGCGCTGAGGGATGAGCTCCCTCGCAATGGACCTAGCTGTCTATGCGGAATCTTCTTCTTCTTCTTCTTCTTCTTCTTCTTCTTCTTCTTCACTCGTCGTGTAGGCCTATTTTTGAGTTACAGACTCGCATCGCGTCGGATAGTCTTAGATGTAATTGCCATCTCTACTGTTAAGGCTATTCTCTAGCTAAGCCTTATAAACGTTACGGCGGCAGTATGCATAAGACTATTATGTCATGTAACTCTGGCCAGCTTTTGGCGTACCTTGCATTTGGTTTTGTCCCATCCTGCTCCAAGTCCAAATCCGCCAGCGATTATAAACTAAAACAAACACATCGTGAAGATGATTATTAACAAGTGCAAAAGCAAGAACGAAATTTACTTGCGCGAAAGCCATTAACAACGCATTTAGGCTGTAGACTGTCGCGATATTGGGAACAGTGGAGTCATGGCCACCGGCAAGTTCTCTCTCCGATTTTTCGGCTGTCAAAAAATTGTCGACAAATCTCCTGCTTCTCAGAATATTGTCTCCCAAAAATGAAAAAATAAATATTGGACTAAAGTCTCTTCTCATTTCAAAGAAACTTAAGGGCAAAGTCGAAATTTTGAGCACACATAATCATTCTCATCTGTCGGAAATTTGCAGTGTCTGTCTGAAAAAATTGCAACTTCGTGTATCGCATAGCTACAAGTTCACGACGCTGCTGATTAGGATAGCCCGTCCGGTGCAGAGCTCACTTTATTATCGGCTAACCTGCGTCGGTGAACATATATTGAAGTGCAAGAAAATCGTTTTGATTGGAATTACTCGTGGTTTTGCTTGTTTTTTTTCTAGTGTCACCGCGAAATCTGCGTATGCAATAACATTTCAAGCGGGAAACGAAATGTTATATTTCCAAGACCTAAAATGAACGAAAATGCTTAAATCATCCAGAAATATTCGCCAAAAGAACTACGACATCAAAAAAATAAGAACGTGGCAGTGTTATAGTGCAAAATATGAAGTATGTGGTACTGACCATCACTCCGCACCAGATGCCGTGCGATACGAGGCCGAACGATATACGAGACAGTGACCTAAGGCTGTTCGTGCCGTCGTAGAGTGCTGAGTTGGCCGATATGCCGGTACCGACAGCCAGATCAGCGGCGTTGAACAGAACACTGAGACAGCCGACCACGACGAGTAGCACACCAATGCCGACCGCCTGCTTGGCGTTGAAACGTTTCCCAGCGGATATGCTGTGTTCTGATGACGTCTCGATGCCCTTGACTGAAATACACCGTGTCTTATAAAAACGCGCCACTTATACTTTTAAATAGCTTCGTAAAACATAAGTCTGATTTTAAAAAATCTTTGGCATGCAACATCACAAAAACTTGACGCAAATGTCTATAGTTTTTTCCCGACTCACTTTGATACTGTTGCGAACTACCATGTGAAATGCAGAAGTCATAGTTTAGCCGTTTGTAACAACGATTTCACAGTAACTGAGCTGGCTTGCCTTTTTGCTATCAAGTACTGACAAGTAGGCCTAGACGTGCCACTTCAACGACTGATCGTATAATTCATACTGTCAACATTCTATTACTTATGTTAGCAACATTGTCTACTGTCAACCGTTGATAATCTTTGTATTGTCGTGCATGGTACGTTTGATATCTTAGGCCTTGTATGAATAGATGAATAAACATAATTACGTTGTTACCGTAGTTAAACTGCTGCTGGTTTGTATCAGGCGTCATCTGCATCAACAACGCATACACTGTAAAAAATTCCGTATATCTACGGATAATTTTCAAAAAAATTAGTCGTATTTGTTACAAAACCAGTTCCGTAGGCCTGGTGTTCCGTAAATTGACGGAAACATGCTCAATTTCCGTAGCTAGGCCTATGATGTCAATGGAAAGAGATTGCGAGATAGACAAATCATACAAGTTAGGCCTAAACTTACAGACAGCATTCTTTCATTCATTCATTCATTTATATTTATCCGAGTTATCAGTTGGCGAATTGCAACTACTGACAATGATGAAAAAAAGAACTTGGATAAACACGATGGCTACAGAGTGGTCGTCGCAATGCTGACAACAGTAATAGGCCTAAGCAGATAGAGGAACAAAGCCGTTATAATTAAGACAAGCAGTATCTCTCACAAATTAACTATAGGCCTATCTGTCGTTATCATGAAAGGCTAAAATGTTAATATTTTGCGAGTCCACGATGTGCATGGCACACCCCGTTTAAGTTTAATTTTACTTGTACTAGCGGTCTATCTATATAGCAGTGACTGCTGAAAACCAGACTTTCAGTCTGCTTTACTTTTGATATTTCTTAGTCAAATCGCAAAGCTTTTGAACGTTCCCCATTTCGTTCGTCCGTGAAATTTTTTATTAGGGGCCTATTTTAAAGACCATTTGTAAAGCGCACGGCACTAAGGGATCTAAAGGCCTGAATATGACGACGTGTGCCAGTGGCATCGTAACACAATATACGCGTCGTGGCGCGACGCATAGGGCATTTGCCTGTTTAAATTTAAGCCTGAGGAAAAAAATATAGGCTTACTAAAGAGAGAATCTGTGGCCGCAAATCTTTTACTTTGTGGCAGTTAGGGTCAAAATTAAAATTCTGATCAAACACAATTACCTCTGTAACCAATTTGCAAGTGTTTGTCAGACAATTTAGTTTATTATCTCCCTGCTTCCTACGTTGTAACTGTAACCACGACGCCGCGCTGACGCGTGACGAAGACTTTACCGCAGCAATGGAGCTGGCGCCGATACAGCAGAGCACTGAACCCCAGAGACAGGCAACGAACGCCACGAAGCCCAGTATGGTCAACAGGGTTTGCATCGCCAGCACCGCTTTCACCTGACACAATGTTGACGCAAACACACGCATGCGCATTCACTTGCACTCTGCGCAGTAGCGAAAGTATCTTTTCTCCTAATACATCATTTCTGTGTTTGGAGTTACAGTGTGGCGAAAAATAGGGACGAGAGAAATATTCGTTCTATATTTTTAATTATTATTTTACGACATTTTTGTAATATTCGGACAACAGCTCATAAAACAGCCAGTAGCCACGCACCGAGTAGGCCCACTGTCCCCAATAACGTCAGTGGCGCAAAAGGCGTGTACAAAACGACAGAACTAAATTGAACTGAAGAGCGATTCACTTGAATTCAGTTCTGTCTACAGATGTAGCCTATAGACATCTACGCGGTGTTTCATAAAAAAACCCTTTTTGTTTTTCTCATAATTCACTCAAATGATGATCAATTTTTTCAAGTTTTTAACATTTGTAGCTGAAGAAACACTAATTTCAAATATTTAAACAAAATACGCCAGTTGATTAAATATCTTTTGCTAGTCGTGACGTAATGTTGACGTCATAATGTGTCGTGAGTACAAGCTTGCTTGTCTTGACTAGTGCTGTCAGTTGCTATCCTGCTTCGATGGTGAATTTAATCTAGTTCGCTAATGAAAAAATGTTTATCGTGTCAACACTGAGCAACATGAGGACATAAAATCAGACGTTTCGCGATCCAAAAACGCAACCATCTTGCAAGCTCGGTGTGCTAGTGCACTGGCTTGTCGAACATGTGAAAGTCCGGCTATCCCCATAGACACGTAAATGCGATTGCTTTGCACGTTTTTGTGGCTGCAACTGTGAAACGTCAAAAATTTGTCATCAACAAACCAGATTTTTCACCATTGGAGCAGAGTAGCAACTGACAGCATTAGTTAAGACTAGCAGACTTGTACCCGTGACATATTATGACGTCAGCGTTACGTCACGCTTAGCAAAGAATATTTAACCAACTGCCATGTTTAGTTTAAATATTTTGAATTGATATTTTTTCAGCTACCACAGGTAAAAATTTTGTTTAAATAGATCATCATTTGAGTGAATTATGAAAAAAAACAAAAGGGGGTTCCTTTTTATGAAACACCGTGTAGATCTTCACAGCTACTATGTAGTTGTCCATGACTAACCTCTCGACAGTAGACATATCTCGCCGTGTCAGTGCTGGGACAATAGATTTCTCCTGTCGCAATAGCTCCCAGCAGCGAAAGCAGGAATTGAGCCAGTGCAAATAGCATGCCGATGATCGTCAGCGCGAGAAATGCGTTTATCTGCGCCAATATATTGACACACGTACAACGTCGTAGGCTACACGTACGCTTACACTCGGGTCCGATTCGAGTCCACAAACTGTGTTTCAATTTACGAACTTTAACGAAAAGCTTAGCTGTCGCTAGAAAAACTCACTTTGGCCTTATCTGCACAGTTTCCGAGATATGTCTAATTATCGGTTGAAAACACACATGTTCCCACCCCAATCTAACCCCCAAATTTGAAAATGTTTTCCTTTAACTCCATCTCCCACTTCTAGTATGTAGAGAGCACCGACAAAAAACTAATTATTCGTGTAAAAATTATTTTTTACGACCTACCCGAGAGCCACAATACATACGTTACGTACAGAAGAACGGACAGACAGACGACAACTCGTAACATAGACGCCATACATCATAACTGTAGCGCGTAAAAATTGTAATAATTACGATTTTTTAAATTTTAATATTTCTGTTAATTAGATATGTGCAAAAACGAACTTTAAGGAATTCTAAAATGTTACGGCGTCAGTGTCTATAGGCCTAGAAATAGGCTTACATAGCTGAGCATAGTCTACCTTGCATTTGGTTTTGTCCCATCCTGCTCCAAGTCCAAATCCGCCAGCGATTATAAACTAAAACAAACACATCATGACGATAACACCTATGAATCAATTGCAATGCAATTGCAAGAAAAATTCATGTATTTCAGTTACATTGCATCGCACTTGCACAAACGTTAATAACAACTCACAAAATTGTCGAATGTCAAGATATTAGGATATCGGATGCAGTAGCGCATTTAATTATCGGCTAACCACTGTCGGCGAATAGATCTATCAAATTGCATGAAATTCGTTTAGATTGAAATTTTTGTTCTATTCGCGGTTTTGCTTGTTTTTTGGCGTCCAGGTGTCGACTAAGTTTGCAATAATCTTTCAAGCGCGCAACGAAAAGTTATATTTAAAATATCGAAAAATATTTGTCAAAAAAACTACAAAAAACAACTGCACTATGTTTCATGAAATGTCACCTAAATTATCGATTGTAACTTGAAAAGGGTTCATCAGATTATAACAATATTTGGTACGAATGTTCACGATACAACTCGTTATGATAGTACGACTGTTTAGCTTTTTACCTCACCCAATTTTGGGATGTTTTGGGGCACAAAATGAAAAAGAAACAGCGTTCACACTTGAAAAAGCACGTTTGACTGACCGTGAGTCCGCACCAGATGCCGTGCGATACGATGCCGAATGAAATGCGCGACAGCGACCTAATGCTGTACGACCCGTCATAGCGCGAAGAATTGGCCGATATGCCGGTACCGACAGCCAGATCAGCGGCGTTGAACACAACGCTGAGGCAGCCGACCACGATGAGTAGCACACCAACGCCGATCGCCTGCTTGGCGTGAAAACGTTTCCCAGCGGACACGCTTTGTTCTGATGACGTCTCCTGCTGCATGTCTGCGACTCGAGTAGCTCTGCAGGAGCAAGCACAGGGGCAGCTTTCATGCTTCAGCGCAAATTGCAAGTTCTGCTCGTGCAGGACTTTGTCAAAAATTTAAATCCGTCGTAAAACTTGAGCAAGCACTGCAGGTGATTTGGGACGACTTGCCATCAACTTAACTATTTTTGTTTCGTTTCATTGAGTTTCACTTGTTTTTTATTGTGTAACAGCGTTTCGTCTGTTTTTAATTAAACTTTGAATGAATGAATGAATAAATGAATACAGAGATTAAAATGCATGTGTGAAAGCTGGCGGTGGACAGTTCGAGTTCTCAGACTCGCGGTCACTATTAAGTTGTGTATTATGCTGTTCGAATAACGATGTTTTGGGGCAGCTCAAACATCGTGTGCCATTCGTTCTACACACATTATGTTGCTGGTAAACTTGAACAAGTAATTTGAGAAAAGCTCATGAGACGCGCGACAGCCTTAGCAGTTCCTATTCGCAGGTTGTCTTGATTGAACTCTATCCATTTTGATGCAATTCACTCTTGAAATCTACGCCGCAGCCACAAATTGCAAAAAACACTAATAGCTTTATTTTAGAAATTCAAGGTCATCGATGTTTACACCAATGAAAGGCTTGTCACTATATTGCTTGTTATGATAAGCAGCATGTCTCTGCCCATCTGCAACCGTTTTCAAGCTACACGAGCCAATAGCGGTAAAATAACTACTTGCAGATTCTTAAAAATGTATGTTCTATGCTAAAAAATGTCATACGCAAAATGTCCAGGTCTATCGCCAGCCATTTCGGCGCAATTCGTTTTTAAAATGTGTGTCGCAGCCAAAAATCGCAGAAAAATTCACTAAAACCCCTATTTTGAGGGTTCAAGGTCATTCAAAGTCGTCGACGTTTACAGCAATAAAAAGCTTGTCACCAGTGCTTGTTATGAATTGCGGTAAAATAACCACTTTTTAGGGGGGTAGCTGTCTTTGACGCCCGCCTGCGCCGGCCTCCTTGAACCTAGGGGGTCGGGACTTAAACTGTTAAAATCTACGTTGAATGCTGAAAATTTCATGCGCAGGTTGTCTTGCTTTATCTCCAGCCATTTCGTCGCAATTCAGTGTTGAAATGTGCACTGAATCCAAAAATTGCGAAAAATTCACTAAAAACCTCTTTTTGAGGGGTTCAAGGTCGTTCAAGGTCATCGATGTTGATAAATCCAAAAAGCCTGTCACCAGTGCTTGTTATGATAA
>Ga0056128_1011417_pt1 | contig 10960 bp, 6 predicted proteins | sample WorMetLIZISLAND2_FD_71113 | JGI IMG/M metagenome (GOLD analysis project Ga0056128, IMG submission 71113) | Marine gutless worms symbiont microbial communities from Max Planck institute for Marine Microbiology, Germany - Olavius geniculatus... ... | reverse complement strand
GACGTGCCTCTAGGTGGGGGTGTTAACGCAAGTACAACTTTTGGGGGCACTGCCCCCCTTAAAATTTGGGAGGGCAAAAAACGTCCAAAATTTAGTACGTTTTACGACAATTTTCGAGTTCGACCGCAAATATCTCTAAACTGGATAGAAATATCGACAAGCGGTAAACGGCGTTATCAAATACGGTTAATTCGGCGTTGAACAAAAAAAAATTGTGTAAATTTCGGTCTTTTATGAACCAAGTTATAATGGCTCATTTTGACCTACCCTAAGTCGCATTACCTGGAAGACCATATTTTGGCCCCAAGGGGGTGCTGCGTTCCCAAATTTTTACACGCGCTAGAGAATAACCAAGTCTTTCTAGCGCACCCCCCTCCATCGGGGACGGGGGCCCCCTTACAACTTTTTTTCAAAGGGGTGTCAAAAATTGGCTTAAAATGGAATAAATAAGCCATTATAACTTGGGAGTTAGGGGGTGTAGCCCGACGAAACTTTGGCAATTGACGTGACTCTCGGTGGGAGTGTTAATTTCTAGTTTCGTTCTAATATCGTTTTACTTTCAATCTTAGTACAGCAAAACATAACTTTTTCGATGTTTTAACTGTCGTGTGGTTAGCAAAAATAGCAAAGACGTTGGCAAGTGTTAGCAAAGACGTTCTAATGTTCGCACCCAGACCGTGGTAGGCTTGGGCACGAAATTAGCATATTTATGATATACGTGTAGCCTATATGAAGTAACCAAAACCGTTAGGCTATCAAAAACACAGCTGTGGTTATTGTCAGTTGACTGATTGACCGACTGATTGAATGATTTATTTATTTATTAATTTATTCATTGGTGAATGTCACTAACAGTTGCGGGTGAAGATAGTGGAGGCGCGGCAGTTGGCCGGAGCTAACATCAGCCCGGTCTGTCGCATCCAGTGTGGTAAACAGACGGCTCAGACGCGCATCAAACATTCGACCAACTCGCCCTATTGGAACGAGACGTTCTTCTTCAGCTTCAGCCTCCCGCCAGGAGAACTCTTCAACGAAACGCTCTACTTCGACGTGAGTTTGATTTTTCAGCTAGAAGCAATCAGCGGCGTACAGGAAAGTCATTTGGTGGGCTGGAGAGGTCTACGGACCCCCAAGGATTTATAATTAGGCCGCCCGGAACGGTAGTTTCAGGAAGACCTTATGTTTTACTGCTGTTTCGTTTTATTTTCAATGCGAGATCTTCGAGGTCCGTGGGCCGATCTCCGCGAAATTTTGCCGCATGTTCGAAAGCATGTTCAATTTATAAATGTCCAAAAGTTTAAGGGTCTGCCCTCCCCAAAAAAATTTGGCGGCGAAAAGCACGCTAAATTTGGCTCGATTTCGGACACCTTCCCACTTTGAGCGCGTATATCTCCGAAACGGATGGAGATATCCAAAATCTGAAAAATGGTGCACTACAGCGTTTCTTCCCGCATTCAACGAATAAAGGTCAATGAACTTTGGTCTACTAACCACGGAGATTTAAAAGTGCAATTGTACCGCGAAAATCGAATTTTTCGGAATACCGTATTTCGGCCCCTAGGCCCCTGCGCCCCGAAATTTTTACACGCGCTATAGAATGCCCAAGTCTTGCTAGCCTACACCCCACCGTGGATTGGGGCTCCCCCAACAATTGGCTTATAATTCAGCGTATGAGCCACTAGAACTTTGGCGCTAAAGGGATTAGCCTAATGAAACTTTACCACGTGATGTGGCACTGGATGGTGGTGTTAACCCGTGTATAAAATTTTGGGGGCATTGCCCCTTTAAAATTTTGGAAGGCAAAAAAAACGTCCAAAATTCGGCGCGATTTAAGACAACTTTTGAATTTGACCGCTAATATCTCTGGAAAAAATTATGATATCAACAAACGGTAAACGGCGTTATCAACTGCCGTTTCTTCCGCGTTGAACAAAAAAACCTGATGAACTTTGGTCCACTAACCACGAAGTTGTGTTGGTTCATTTTGACCTACCCAACATCGATAGTGTGCGCGTTTTCCGACAACTTTTGACTTTGACTGCGAATATCTCTGGAATGAATAAATATATCAACAAGCGGTTAACGGCGTTTTCAATCGCTATCGATTCCACGTTAAAGCCAATGATTTACTGAAATGACGTCACTAGCTGCGTCGTGGGTCATACAAATAGGCGGCACAAGAAGTTGCAATAATTTTCCGACAGAATTCCAAAAGAGAGTTGCAAATTTTCGACAGAAGAGATTACAGGTGTTCAAAATTCGGACGTTGCTTTTTAATGTTCGAAAAATGAATGGGTGGGGGTTAGACCAAAGTTTTATATTTTTGTACGACAGACTTTCAACAAGAAAAAAAATTTTGACAATTTTTTAACAGCAAAAAGTTTCAGGTGAGCAAGTGCTCTGCTTCGACGCCACTGAAAACGATCAAAGATCTTAAACCTTCGTTAACAATAATGGTGTCATTTGTTGAGCAGGAAAGACTTAACTTTTAAAATATCTTTGCTTTTATGGATCCGGATTTAGGAACTTTGGGTTTGAATGTTGGAATATGCGTGTTTTGTTTTTGGGTTATATTGTCAGATTGAGCGAAGGTTTAATAATTTTAGATAAAAGTACAAATGATGCAGTTTAATGGCATTAATAATAATCAATACAATGCATCAAAATGTAAAATAAAATATTACAGTTACTCAGACTCTTCTGTTGTTTAGACACTAGACTGATTGATGTTTTGTAAATTTGTAATATATGTCAAAAAATTACAGGGCGCAAATTTCTTGCATGTGTGAAAAATTTTAACCTGTGTGCTCAGTTTGCAGCATTAATGATTTGTGATAATTGTTGTGTATAAAAAGTTGTTGCGTACTTGTGTATAAGCCTCTTTGACTTATGTACATGTGGACCATGATAAGGATTTATGATAGTACGTACGCATTGACGTGTTATACTTTGTCTATGACCACACGTTGCAGGTGATGAACTCGAGAAAGTTTCGCTCAGATTCTTTTATAGGATATTTCAAGGTAATCTTTCGTTGTTACTTTGTATATAATTAATATCGACATTTGACGGTTTAGCTGTGTTGCGACGCATAAACGTAGGCCCTATTTCATGTTGATGTGCCTTAGGAAACTAGACTACTATAGCAAAATGAATAAATAAATAAATAAGTAAATAAATTTCTGATGTATCTGCAGTAAATTAGTCATTATTCCGGTCCGTCGTGCACTTTTCATTTGCAGTTAGCGGTTTTTCCGACAGACGCTACAAATTTCCAACAGAATTCGGACAGACGGTTGGAAATTTCCGACACGGGAGGCTCAAAATTTTAACTTTGCCTCTAAATGTACTCAAAATAGTATTTATCAGCCCTAAAGTTTGCATTTTTGGACGAAAAGTTTTTAAAGAAATGAGTTTTCAACAATGTTTCGACAACCATAAATATAGAAGGCAGTTTCCCCTGTCTCTTTTTTCAGCCAAAACATCACTGTTTGTAGTTAATCGACGATGCATTAATTGATCGGTGGGTGGACGATGTTGCTTGCTGTGCAGTGTGACGTTGGTATGATCTATGACGAGCCGCGCCACGCCCTCATCAACAAATGGCTGTTGCTCAGTAGTCATACAGACGACACGGAGGGGGTCAAGGGCTTTCTCAAGATCTGCGCCGCACTTTTAGGACCCAACGACGACGCGCCGGTAACTGTCTGTCAGCAGTGATATATTCTCTCACGAGGGATAAAGTTTCCGAGACTCTCCTTAACCGCTAAGACGAAAAAATCTAAAATCGTGGTATTGGCTTTGGTTTTGACCTTGAAGAGGAATTTTTTTGCATTTTTATGGTTCACTACGTGTAAAAAAGATTAAGCAGGCCTTTGATGCGCATCATAAAATTGTCATTACTTACTTATTTACTTAGTGGGCCAGTGGCTCTGTTTTTGGCCTGGAAGACCACTAGTCTGGCTTTGGCTTTGGCCTCCCTTGGCCTCAAAGATCGTTGACCTTGGCCTTGACCTTGGCTTTGAATTTGCTGGCCCCAAACCTGTTTTTGCCTGGCGTTATAACATTTTGCAATTATCACCGATATAAAAATTATGAACAATGGGCGGCGTACAGTAACACTCGAAGCCTCATGCGAACAGTTTTAAAGAATAAAACCGGAGGCTTCACTAAAACACGGTTCTGATTTATTCAACAAAAACGATGAACAATCGACAACGTTTCTTTCCGACGAAAGAGCAAAATTAGTTTATTACATTGAGATCAAAATAATCACAATTATTATATAAATTGTTGATATGTTACGAACTTATGCTTAGTTATTAGTTCACTAAACTGACGCGATGTGACCAATTTATTTTAGGCAGCAAAATAATTATAAAATATTAAATTGCTTTTGTGTCTTGTATTATGTGTTATGATTGTTGTACAAATTTAGAAAAAAAACTTGTTGTTTATGGCGTATCATTGCATATTGTTTGCAGACTTTTTTGACGATGAAATCCCCAGATGACGAAGACGTCGAAGCGTGCGTACACGTTATTACATTATACACCGTGTCCGGAAAAAAGAGTCTACGATATTTTCGACATATCTTTGACAAAATTAAATCTATTTTCATAATTTTTGGCATGAGTTGTCCTGAATATTCACTTGATTTAACTGTAGAGATATTTTCTCTTTATATTGCCATGTCACTACGTAGAGCTGACGTAATTATGAAGTCATCGAAAATGTCGTTTTTACTGTATCCGAGGTGAAAAACGCTAAGAGTGTTTCGGTTAATAACTTTAAAAAAATTGAGCGTATGTTTATAATTTTTGGTAGGCAACATTGAAAAAGTAACGCGCAACTGACAGTGTACTGACAGTCCACTTTGTCGGAATATTGACGCCACTTTACCGTGAAAAATTAAACACTTTTCGTATTCTTATTTTACTCCATGTAAAAAATAAACAGAAATGCAGAAAAATAGTTTTTTTGCCTGTAGCTGCTTTAGTTGTTAGCAACAGTAACAAAACTTGCTAATAACCAACTTTTGAGTCAACAACTTTTTTTTACAAATGTACACTACTACGACGCTAACGCATGCTGCAGAAACGACGCTGCTCGCTGATAACGGATGCTGCACAACAACGTTCCCGTTGTGCACGTGACGGCCACACTTAACATGGCGAAAAGCAAGATTGGGTTAAAAAATTTTTTTGATAAAATGTAACTTATTTCTACGCCAACAATGTCTCAAGCTTTCTACTGCAATTTTCTGTTGGTAGTTTTCCAGTTTTCGTATTGCAGAGGCTCATTTAGACGTTATCTTTCCGCGAAAATGGCATTTTTCGTGACGTCGTGATTACATTAGCTATACTCAGTAAGAAGTAAATTTTGAATATGAGTTTTAGATTTTTTTAGTAAAGCGTATAAGTGTGATAATGTGTACGAAAAATTATAAAAATAAATTTACATTTCTTGAAGTTATTGAGAAAAAAGTGTAGACTCTTTTTTTCCGGACACGATGTATACTGTATCTTGCACTCACATAGGCCTACATCACACCTTTAGCGGAGACTGTTTTATTTTTGGCTCTATGTGGTAGTAGTAGTAAATAAAAAATCATTCAGATTTTTCCCATATTTAAATGGTGATGTAAATTCCTAAACGAAAACCGTGGATCTGGCTGGAATACTCGTTCGCCAAGCTGAGTCGGAAGATGTCAAAGATTTCCGGTGACATTCGTGAGGAAAATTTTCCGTTTTAACGCTATTATGTTGCTCCAGAGTTTTTCTGAGGAACATTGTCCGAGTCAGTAGCTAGGGTCTATTAAAGTTGTAATTGTGTAGTTCTTTATTATTTTTTCTTTCCTCAGGAACTGAGTAGTAAGGGTCAGTAAATGATAATAACGAGTAGATGTTTATTTCAGCCCAGTATAGGCAAAGTAAGACAAGGCGTATGAGATTTTGTTTTTTTCTAACTTTTTGTTGGTTTTTGAATAAAAACAAACAACATAACAGTTTTGTGCGATCTGTGCTGTAGTAATCTGCTGCGGCCAGCGGGAGTTCGGCTAAGACCGGCAACGTTCAAACTCAAAGTATTCTGCGCCGAAGATTTACCACGAAGTTTGTCACATTTTTTGTGTCTCTCATAGTATAGCATTTATAGGCCTATGCTTGATAAGCACTTTTGAAATTATCCAAACAAGCATAGGCGTACATTTAATTTGTCTACATTCAATAGTTTACTGCACTAGAACGATTGTTAAATATGATTCTACCACACGCTAAAATGCGAATTTGTTTAATTGGTTACTAGGGAAATATTGATTATATATTTAGACTAATCTAACAATAATAGCTCGTATTCCCAAAAAATTAGTCAAACAACAATTTAACGGGCAGTAAGATTTTAATAACCATTTTATTGTTGATAATTTATTGGCAAGCATTGTTTTATGATTCTGGAAAATCAGTCAATATTTGATGAAGTTGCGAATGAATTTGTGGTAATATTTCAGTGGATCCCAACTTTCTCCAAGGCGTGAAGAAAGTGTTTTCATCGGGCGAGACAAAAGACCTTGTTGATCCGTATCTTAGAATAGACTTTGCCGGCATGAGGGTACGTTCAGCATGGGAGTACTTTACGCTGGGGCTTAAAAACATTTTCCAGAATGTTTTGGTGGGTTACAGTGAAATTGAATGCATTGAAAACAAGATAACATTACGCACATCACAACCGCAACATATTCATTGACTTCCAGGCATAAACTAAAAACGTTTTTATGCTTGACAATCTGTTTTTGTTGTATTGTTTGTTTTCCCAGTTTTTATTTTTTTAAATTTTGTGATGTGTTTTAATTAACATGTTCTTAGTATAATGGGTTCTTGCATTGTTTTTGCACGTTTACCACATTAGCCTTTACTGTCGCTTTTGGTGTGATATGTAAAGTTAAAGCACATCGTTTTCTCTGTTTGTTCACTACGGTCAGGGCCTATGATCCCCCCTAAGAACTGGAGGCAGCCCCCCTTTACCTTCCCTTTCCTCTTCCACTTTCCTTCTCTTTCCTCCACCGGTCCTTTTTTCCCCTCCTCCCCTTCCCTTTCTCTTCCCTTCCTTTCCCCTTCCCATCTTGTCTTTCCCCCTTTCTTCCCCTCTCTTTAGAAGTAGGCCCCTTAAACCAGCTAGGGGGTCTGGGGGAGCGCTGTAAGCTCCCCCAGCGGGGTCTGGGGCGGAGTCCCAGCAGAAATCGAATTTGCTGTATTTTAGCCTTAAAATGTGACATCTGGTAGCATCAGTTTTAGTAATTTTTACCAGATTTATTGACTAGAGATTGTGTATTTTTTTTCTAATTGTGTTTCTGTGCTTTTATGGTCTTAACTTTTAATTTACTTTTGTCATCAGCTGCTGTTCACTATGGCAAGTTGCCTATTGCATGTCACTTTATCAGTGAAGAACAAAAAAATAAAGATAAAAAATAGAAGTTTATTAGCCTATTGATTGTTCTGCTGAACTGTGCAATATTAGTGTCACATGACATCTGTCATTAGCACCAATGGTCTAATTCTGCAGTGCATACACTGCACTGCAGTTGTAACACAGCAGACTACAGTCTGCGGCAAAAAAAGTGGACCCCTAAAGTTTTTCGCTATTTTTAGCAACCGTTTGAAATTTTAACTTAAGATTGTACAGATTTATTTACTAAAACCTTTTACATTTAACTACCAAGTAAAATTTGATTCTGTTGAAAAACGACAAAGTTACAGACTTTTTAACATGACCACCTACCGATTTTTCAGCATTCAAAAATGTTCCGCCTATAACACAAATTTAATAACATCATTGAAACAACACAGTTAAATATTAATCAAATGCCAGAATTCCATTGTCACTGCGAATGTTCGAAGTGTTCATTACCAACTCCAAGCAACAACACCAGCCTCCAGTCGCCTTATTTGAGAAATTTTTTACAGCCTTGTCGATTGATCCCTGTGGGAGGTTGCCCCAGATAACCTGAAGCGCTTCCTTGAGTTTGGCGCTTGTTTTCAGCTTTGTTTTAAGCTTGCAGTAAGCCTCCAACATTGCACCCCATACGTGATAGTCCGTTGGGCTTATATTCGACGAATTTGGAGGCCATTGGTCTTTTGTGATGATATCTGGACAGCTGGCCCGCAGCCAGTTCTGTGCACTGCGCGGCGTTGCGCGCTGTGTGTGCTGACGCGCCATCCTGCTGGAAGATGAATCCGATGGGCAGCCGGCGATTGCTTTAAAGGAACGATAATTTAGTGATAATTTATAAACAATATAAATTGCTGTTTGTCAAAACGTCGCTGTGACGTCATCGGCAGTAACGTGTAACCAGTTTTTGAAAATTAAATAGCATTTTTATTATGAACATTTTTGAATGCCGAAAAATCGGTAGGCGGTCATGTTAAAAAGTCTATAACTTCGTCGTTTTTAAACAGAATCGTATTTTATTTGGCAGTTAGATGTAGAAGGTTTCATAAATAAAATCGTAAAATTTCGTATTAAAATCCCAAACGGTTGCTGAGAATACGGCGAAAAACTTTAGGGGTCCACTTTTTTTCTGCCGCACCCTGTAAAACAGACTAGAACTTACAGAAGACCTGATCTAGCTGTCAAGTGAATTATTGTTCACGTTGGCCACTGAATGATGAAAAAAATAAAGAATAAAGAATAAAAGATTATTAGCCTATAATTGTTCTGCTGAACTATGCAATATTAGTGTCATTAGCATGGTGCACAGTAAGTTGTAGTTGCAACAGAGCAGACTAGAACAGAAGACTTCACCCAGCTGTCAAATGACAACATTTTTGGCTCATGTAGTTAAGTGACTAAGTCACAGCCATCGTTGAAGTCACACTTTAAGGGTAGAATGACAAAACATCTTATCTGCTTTTGATGACATTTAAAAATGGAAACACTGTCAACACCACACATTTTTAAAAATTATCTCCCAGTATTTTTAATAATGTTTGAAAAATTGATGATGTTAAATAACATCTAGATTTGCTTGCTATATTTCATGTTTTAATGAAAAAAATATTTCAGTAGCATTTTTAAGAACTTTGTGCCCCCTGGAACGTGCAAATATCCCCCCTGACTTAAAGTGGAGGCAGTTTGCCTCCACTTTACCCTACGTAGTAGGCCCTGACTACGGTGTTATCTTAACTTGACTATGATAAAAACGCAATATAATGCTATCATTATGGCATAATTGCAGAAATTAATTGCGGCATGCTGTTACTGTTATAGGCCATGACGAAGATAGTTTACAACAATGCCAATCCGCAGTGGAATCAAGAGTTGCGCGTCGGCCTTAACGTAAGTCCCGCTTAGCACGTTTAACCAATTTGGTAGGCTTATATTTGGTTTAACTGCAGTAAGTACTGAGATTATTAAAGATTAAAAAGTTAAAGGTTGTCTATAGCTCGACTTTAGGATGTGAGAATAAGAAACCATCACAGAGCTATGGAGCGTCACCTGCCGTATGGGATCACATAGTGTGACCTGCCGCCCGACACAGGTGAACACGCCCCGCTTTAACCGCAGTCGAACAGACTCAATTAACGTACGTCAGAGGGATGGAAGACTGAGTTGACCTTAGTGTTGTTTATATACTTAGATAATTTATCTGTCCGGTGATAGTCACCCATCCAACAAGTAAGCACTTGATAACGACCAAACTTTAAGTTGAACCCGCGACCTTTCTATTGTAAGTCTGACACCCTACTGTTACGTTATCAAGCCGCCACGTCTCATTTCACGGTACATGTATTTGGACGTGCAAATTCACGTTGCTATGTTTGTTATTCGCAAATATAAATAGTACTGTTGAGGTACAACGTGCCGTTGTCAAATGATAATTGTTGTCTACGTTGTTTTTACTTTTAAAAAAAGTGTTTACAAAAATATGAAGAAGAAAACTGTTAATATAACTTACGCGTGTTTGTGTAGCTGGTGTACTTTGAATTAAATTTAATTGATAGTGTACGATTTATAGCAAACGTAACTACAGGAATAAGCTTCTTGAGTCTACATTGAAAGCTAAATGACAGTGCTAACAATATAATATTTGAAGTTTATATTAACAACAGGCAAATGCCATAGTTAAAATAAGTAAAACTTCTAATAAACATTTCTGGCGTTTATTTGTACACTTGACAACCGTCCCTTTCGGCGTTTTATAAAGATTTGGCATTTATTGGAGACCCGGCGTTTATTTGTATCTTTTACAAATGGCAAAATACTGGTACCCGTTAGTAAGGGAAATTAATATTTACATGACCTTTCCCATTGGTGCTCGACGTCTATCTGGGACCGGCGTTTATTGGAGATTCGGCGTTTATATCTCTGTCTTGCAGTTTTAACATTTTTGTGGATGTTTTTTACAGTTTCCGTCATTGTGTGACAAAATAAGACTGGACTTGAGAGATTGGTAAGTGAACGTTTACTTCAATGCGATATACACAAACGTTTCTGTCGAACCTAAACGTGTTTATTGGGAAGCTTTAAAAGTACCAATGACTAAAATATGCTCGAGTTACAAGTAGACTGATTCACAAAAACATACTTGTTATTTGGACTAATTTTAAGCACGATCGAATTGATATTTGGACGGTTATCTTGCAAAAATGTGATCAGAATTAGTCTACGTTTAAGTTTTACTGTACGAGGCCTATAGGCATGAACGTACAGGACTATGCCAGTATAGGACCTAGGGCCTATGACAGTGTTTTTCAACCTTTTTGCTGCCGCGGAACCCTACACAACCGTCAAGGTCACTCACGGAACCTCATGAATTGATCCGTGAGTCTAGCGACGTACGCGAGGATGAAGCTACAGGGTGTCTACGGACTCATTTGCCTAGCAGGGCACTGAGGGCAGAGCCGTCATGAGGACGACAAAGCAGACAAAGATAAACAATTATAATATGAAATTTGACCGCATT
>Ga0056128_1011414_pt1 | contig 10962 bp, 6 predicted proteins | sample WorMetLIZISLAND2_FD_71113 | JGI IMG/M metagenome (GOLD analysis project Ga0056128, IMG submission 71113) | Marine gutless worms symbiont microbial communities from Max Planck institute for Marine Microbiology, Germany - Olavius geniculatus... ... | reverse complement strand
ATCAAGCCAAGCTTAGATGAATTACAAGATAGATGTCTCATAGAAAGATGACTAGTTGGTGATATTTGAACTAAATAGCAAACAGGCATTATGAAGTTAATTAAAATATAAAGTAACACTTCTAGAATACCAACTAGGCCTACATGACAAGCCCATGATCAAACAGCGATCATCCTTTGTTATTCTGCCCATGACGTCATAAAGCGTTAAACAGATACGACTTGGAGTGCTAACGCAAACAGCACAAATATGCGCACGACAATTCTCCAGTCTGCAGCCACATTTACGAACGTGAGACCCGCGGGATATGTGATTTTGTGAAAGCACTGACAAATACGTTAATGAATTTTGTATTCGCAATATGAATACACAGTAGCCGAAATCTGCGCTCAGTGCGCTGGCCATTAATAAGAACGCTTCTGTAAAAAGTTAAACAATTTTTACAATGTACAACCTCGGAAGCCCTGATGTGTGGGGGTCTGGGAGGGAGCCCAGAATATCTCCCCTAAATCCGACAAGGCCCGGCACTGCAGCCCAATCCCAAAGTTAAAATTACCCAGCAAGCTGTTCGCGACTCTGGCTTCGTACAATAAGACCACCTTACATACAGCAGAGACTTGACTTACGGTAACTATTATCTTTTTCTAAATTTGAAAAATTTTCTCTGTGGTGTCCGCTATTCAAACAAAAAATGACTCAAGTCTGTGGTAGAAGCCTGGCTGGAGTGACCGATATAAAACGCCTTATGACGTCATAAGTTACAATGACATCATATTCGCTTATAGCTCAGATGAGTTTCGGAGAAATACTGGTGTATAGATATTGAAAAGTTTTTCAGACTAACATATCGACTTGCAAAACTTTTTGAACGCCCCTCGATCGTACGCTCTCTGGAAGCCTCCGTCTCGTCGTCCGTCATCTCAGTGATGTAGGCTACATCCGGTTGAACGAACCTTGCCGTACGCCGACGCCGTAGATCTACTTGCGACAGCACATCCGACAAAAGTTCTTGCACGGCAGCAGGAAACCGCCCTTTGACCGATCGAACAATTGGTCATTTCAGTCAGTTAGTTCATTTATTACTATCATGCGTGTAGCACAACGAAATCAACAAGCCCAAAGTAATTTGGAAAGCGGCGAAATCGCTGTCACCGGTTTAGGCAGCCGGAAGCACGCATAATTCTCGGCCATCTTGGGTGTCAGTTTTTGACTGGGCGGCATGTAAGAGTCTGAGTCTAGAGGTCATCGATACACGATAAGTGTTTTATCAGTTTAATGGTCATTATGATACACTCCATGGCAGCCTCCGCCTCCTCGTCCGTCATATCGCTGACGAACATCCGGTTGAACGAGCCCTGACGCACGCCGACGCCGTACTTGCGACAGAACATCCGACAAAAGTTTTGGCACGGCAGCAGGAACCCGCCCTTCAATTAAAATCACTAAATCAATCAGTTTATTCACTTTTAAGTCATGTAGTTTTGCAGTGGGGTCGTGACAGCGGGCAGAGAGCAATTTTAGCTCCCAACAAAATTTTATCCTGACGGGTAATATTATTTTATTTCGAAAAAAGCAATTTGGGGCTGGAAATCCCCATTCGGAAAAAGAAATTTAGGAGCAAAATTTAACTTTTTGAATATCGCAAAAATGCAATTTTTTCCTCTGCCCCTACTTCTGTCTTTATCCCATGCACGACGCCGCTATATGAGGAGTATAAACAGTATAATATAGAGCATGAAGGTCTATAGGGTACCGAGGCAGACAAAGTCTGCGCTAACGAGTGTGCAACTGAGAAAAAAAGATGAGAAAATAAAAGACAATGTAAATTTCAACGTCGTCTTTTAAAAGTTGCAGCAGCTGGAGACTGAAAAATTATGAATGGCGATGCATTCCAAATGCTGCCGACATAGTTGAAAAAAATAACTTAGAATCATAGGCTACGGTGTGACTTCTAGGCGGAATAAATGTACAAAACATTAGTTTATACACTTGTTAACGACAACATTTAAGGACTTGCACATAGAAAACAGCAAAAATTACAAAAGGTGATATTGCCCGCATCACACTGACTGTGTGTCAATGTGCTGCTGAATAATATCACCTTTTATAAAAAAAAGTAGGCTATATATAAATCTATAAAATGTTTGCCTATATTTCACCTATTTGCCGAGAAGCCCCCCTTAGCCAGATTTACATAAAGTTTTGCATGAGAAGTCAACTAGCCGACGTAAGTAACCGTGTCAAATTTCATATCGATCAGATCAGGGGTTTTGATTCTGTGGGGGTCTAATTTTTGGCTTTCCGCATAGGAAACAGAAGTCGCCGTTAACACATGGCTTGAACTACTGTTCAGCCTGTGATCGCTCTAGCGCAAGCTATTCCGCTTGTTGTGAACCTGTTTCTCCTTAGCGCGTGATCTTTCGTCTGTCACGTTCGTGCACACTGGTCAACAGGACCGGATTTAGGAGGGGCACGGGGGACCCCGGGCCCCAGGCCTCCCACCAACAGGGGGTCTCCCACCAAACCCCTCAATTTTTAAAACCCTGTAATTCGATAGCCAATCCCTTTCTGAAATCCCAAATACGCCACTGGACCCAGGCCTCCCACCAGGGGCCCCAGGCCTCCCACCAGCTAAATCCGGCCCTGCTGGTCAACGCGTTCGATACTTTGATGCTATTTGTGACTTGTCAAGTACGTTTGCGAGGTCTACTGCGTTAGATGGTGGTCCCGGAACCCCCAAGAGAGAAATTTTGGGGTCGAACCCAGGGCCAAAACCTGCAATTGCTCATTTATGATTTACTAGGTGGCAGCACCGACCACCGATTCAGTATTTTATCGAATCAGGCCTACTTCAATCTTTGTTTAATTTGACACAATTTCTTACATGTATCGTGTATACTAGGTAGCCTATACAGTAAGCCTGCAGCCCGAGTGTGAAATGGGGCGTACAGAGCGAAGTAACTGAACTGAGCTGAACTGATATGGTTTAGTTTTTGACAAACTGACCGGCAAGCATGCAGTAATGCATTACAGTACGCACGGTCTAACAACGACGTTGGTGATACGTGACTATAGTAACGTATGCGTCAGCCAATGACCAATGGGCTCACCCTGCTCGTCCATTACTCAGTTCGTAAAAAAACAAAACCGTGTCAAATGTAAAAAGGTAAAAGGAAAAGATCGTCAATTTGTATAGCGCATAGTCGCGAGCATGCGCGCGCCTCTAATGCGCTTTCGTCACTAACCAGAGCCGCCTGCCGCACGGCCACCGTGTGCAGTCTGCAGACACAAGCTGGCGCAGCGGCCGGCTAGGCAACCCCAGTCAGCTGTACCAAGGTCCCCACCTTCCGTAACCCATATAAATGAGTTACTACTCATTTTACTGTCCCACGGAAGGTAGAAGGCTGAGTCGACCTAACTGGCAGGCTTCGCACCGAGACGGTTTACCTGCCCGCAGGCAGTCACCCATCGCAGTATTAACCGGCCTCGGCGTACAGTAACTTCGTTTCAGCCGAAACGCGTTACCAACTACGCCACGCCACCAACATCAGTTCAGTTTAGTTACTTCGCTCGGTACGCGTCGCTTTTAAGTCAAGTATAGACTGATCGGCGTGATAACGAAACCTTGTAGCAGAGCTGTGTGCAGCAGTAGCAGTTGCCGACGGTTATCAGCAGCGCAAGCGGTATGACGACCAGTGCGCCGTAGTTCGCCAGGAACAGCTCGTTCTCGGTCGGCTAACACACGACAGCTCAGTCTGACTCACGTCGTATAGACAGCAAACTGTAAAGACGTCTACAAAGCTAAAGAAATAAATTGAACTGAGCTATACTACAAAGTTGCAAGTTCAGCAAAATTCATTTCATTAGCCTACTAAATGTTGGTCAACTCTAACGCCGGCCAATCACTCGGAGCAGCACTTGCGTAAGAATATTGTAAGTGCAAAGTAAGGAAAAAGAAACATCGCCTGGCAAACGCCTTGATCAGCTCTTGGTAGGCCTATTTCACCTGCAAAAAGCTGGTGTCCAGAAGCGGTATACAAGTACCCGAAGGAAGGGGGACTCCGTAACAGGGGAGATTATTTGATGTGATGTCGGCATGGCCACTGATATTTAAGCCAACCGTATCATAGGCCCTGTAACTTACGACGTAGGGGCCTAACTAAAATAATATGTCAGCCCACTGCTGACAAATATTGCGGCCGTCCGCCTGACCAGAAAAAAGCGCATCGGCTGTTCTTCCCCCAAGGAACGTTTACACCAATTTTTAGATTGCCTACGATTCTCTGTTCCGAGTCCTACAGAAACCCGTACGGGAGGGACGAGCGGACAGACGGACGGGCAAGACACGTAGTGCGGCCTACTTTGTTGTCATTTTTGTCGTCCTTGTCTTCAGCGTCACGCCGCTGCCTGCCATGCTGCTGCTCTGAGCCATCTCTGATCACGTGACGGCTGCTGCCTACATCCGGTGAGGGCGGAACAGGAAGTAGGGCAGCGCGACGATGACGGCCGTGACGCACGAAGAACCCGCGCGTGTCAATGAACTCCTGGATCCGCTCATCTGCACATTACAGCCCCATGCCGTAGACGATAGCCGAATTCTTCGCCAAATTCTTGTGCGCCGAAAATTGGCAGAAAGAGTAGGCTATACGGATATTCAGTTTTTTTGCTTTGAAAAAATTACGCCCGTGGCAAGCCCCCCCCCAAACGTTGTGCCCAAATTATCATTGTCTGCATCGCGGCGCGTCAGAAGTAAAGTTTGGGTGATGTTTTTCATCTGGCCCAAAAGTTATCGGCACTCATCATACGACCACGACCCCACTTGAGTTCCCTACAGTGGCTGACCCAGCCGGGCAATCGGACCAGTTTCCTACATGAGATACACGAACTGGGATCAAAAAGAACCCAATTCGAGTGGAGACAAAGCGTGCATGTGGATCTCAAGTGCTCAGTCTTGGAATGATTTTGTATGTAGCCACAAGCTGTGTTCATTCTGTGAAATAGATTTCACATGAGCCCACAATCACCGCGTTCTTTATGTGGCTCAATAACATGTAAAATGTAGCACAAATAACAACATAAACTAATCGTTATAAGTTTAGTAATTTTGTTTTAATTTGCATTGTATTTGTCTGCATTTCAAACAAGAAGCCCAGCTGTCGCTAGGATAGCCGACTGTACTGGTTGTCAGTGACTTTCAAGATGAAGAGCCTAAGAAATATGCACACTAGCAAGAGAATCTGGGGGAGCGCTGTAAGCTCCTCCAGTGGGGTCCGGGGTGAAAACCCGGCCACAAACGCTTTTTGATCATGAGAAAGAAAGTCTCGAAAACATAAATTTTAGTGCATGTTTCTAATATTGCATGTACAGTGTGTTCCTACAAAGAACCCCTACCTCATCGATCGTAACCTGATTGCAGATTTTGTGCTTCTTCGTGTGTTTTATTCTGTAGATTTTACCACTCCTGGACATTGCTTCTTTGCGTCGTATGTTTTTGCCTGTCTTTTATTTTCTCTTTTTGTGTGCACTGTAGTGTTGTTTGCTACCTTCTGGGTGAATAAAAATGTATATATATAATTTTTGGTACGAATATTCCAGACGCAGCTGACCACCAAACGACCACTTTAGTTTCTATCGCACGGACGTCTGTTTCTGCACTACCAAGAAAAATCTAAACATGCGAAATATTACATTTTTATAGGCCTACAACGCAGCATGATTATTTCATTAAAAAATGCACAATGCACATTTAGTCCAAAATTTTAGCACTTTGGCTACCAGTTTATTCAATTGCCTTGTGCAACTGTTGACGGTAAATATTCAACAGTTCGGCCATTTGCGCTTCCCCCATTCATTGATAGCAGTGTCGGCAATGTTTTATCCCAGACATCAAACCAGGGCCGTCTTTTGCGCGGGGCCCTTGGCACTGACTGACCCGCGAGGCCCATAATACCACACCCTAATACTGGTCACTGTGTAATAGGCCTAAGTGTCTGTATAGTCTTCTCTGTTTTTGTACTTACAATTATTTCGCGAGCAAAGCGAGCTAAAAAAAATTAGACCCTAGACTTCAACTTTTTATCTCCCCCAACGTTTTTTACTCCTCGCGCGGCACGCTCCTAACGTAGCGAAGAGGAGTATATGAGATCAGTATTGAAGACCGACCGACGACAGGACCGACCTCCGTTACTGAAAGAGTCTTGGTGGAAGAACTTCGGCCATATCTTTTTAACGGTGCCAGATAGACGGGGAGACACTTCCAATAACGACCTCGATGCCAGACACTATTAGTATAATATTAGACCAAACGCAAATAGACGCCGGGTCTATAATACAAGCTGAAAGGATCGCGAACGAAAATGCACTTAGAATAACACAGGAGAAAATAATGCGCGCGAGATGTACATTAGATTGGTCGCAATCTGATAATATTTCTTGTTTCTATATGTTCTGACTGAGTTCAACCTGTGACAATAATAATTTATTTCCTAAAGCTATGAAAATTAGATATATTGACCATCGATCCATCGTCCGTTGCGGCGATCACCGCCCTAGCGCGGGCCCCTTTGGGCGCGGGGCCCTTGGCACAGTGCCAAGGTGCCACCCCCCTAAAGACGGGCCTGCATCAAACAGTCGCTTCTTAAGCTCATCGACTTTCCTAAACAGCATCTGATAAACTCATTAATGCGCGACACCCCAAACATTGCCGAACGGACTGAGGTCAGGCTGTGGAGAGCCACGTGTCTGGAAAGACATTACTCGCAAGAGGATCTCTGCATTACTGGAAAAGAAGAAGAAAAGATAACACTTATTGATTTTTTTTTACATAAATTGAGCAAAAAACAGACGTTCAGCAAAGCGGGAACTTTAAGAGCCATTTGATAGCTAGTTGTGTCATGAATATCCATTCCCAAAAAAAATTAAAATCTGATAATACTTTTCCAAGTTACAAAATCGATAATGTCAGGGATGTTTTTGACGTTTTTTTTTACTTCGATGCCTATTTCGTGTGTTATGTTTCACCCAGGTAGTGTAGAAGCACGTATTGGGTGAGGTGCAAAACTGAATGGTGGTTTGATAGCTAGTCGTGTCAGGAATATTTGTAGGCCTACCAAAAACTATTAAAATCGGTTGATCCGTCTTCAAGTAACGAGCAATATTACTGTAACATCTAAGTGTTAAGTTCTACGACAAATCTCAGAGGCCCCTACCGTCTGTGGCCTGCGAGTCGGAATGATGAAGTCTTATGTTAACTGATCGTGCGTCTGCCGCTACAACACGTTTCATCACATAAACATCCTACATGCATAAGTTATTAAGTGCAATAATACTTTAAAGCTATAGTAGGGCCCTAGCTATATCCTATATAGACCTATACACTTTCTGTATAGACCTGGCGTGGCCAGATCTGCAGCCAAGTCACTACCTAGTCTGTGGAAGGACCGCTCATATTGAACTTACAGCTAAAAAGCAGGCTTGTGCAAACATTGGTTTGGACCGTGGCAATGTACGGACCGTGTGAATCCTGGACAATTAAAGCAACAGACAGCAGAAGATTAAAAGCATTTGAGATGGACATGTATCAAAGGATGATACGAATTAGCTGGACGGAGCATAGAACCAACAACTCAATACTGGAAGAGCTGTAGCCGACACGTCGCTTCTTGGCAGAGGTCAAGAGAAGTAAGTTGCAATACTTTGGCCATGCAGAAAGAGCGGACAATTCATGTACGCATGTACTGCATGGCACCATCGCTGGGAATAGACGCCGAGGAAGACCAAGAAGACGCTGGACGGATGATATAAAGCAGTGGACTGGTGCATCAGTGGCAGAGTGTGTTCAGAGTGCACGTGACCGAAACAGATCTAGTGCCTTGGTGTCTGTGTCGGCGACATCCGATCCTCAATCATGAGGAAGGACCAAGGCAAGGCAAGGCAAGTTACTATCAGCAACCAAGCGTCAACTAGCAACGCCATGTCTTGAGTATCATAAATAGGTACGAGTAACAATATCATACTGCAAATCACAAGCCTGCGATAAAACAATCTGACGCGAGCTATAGTAGACTGACAGTCGTCTCTTTGTGGCAGAATGGCGCTCTAATGAGCTAGCTTTTTATACAGGCCTATAGTCTAGTACGTCTAGTCGATCTACAGTCAGACACGAAGCCAATTTATTGACGGATTAAAACTGGAACAAAAAGCCCAGCTGTCGGTAGGATAGCCGACCGTACTAGTTGTCAGTGACCTTGAAGGTCATCCGAGGTCGATGATTTCCATCTTATGTGAAAGGGCGTATGCCACTTCCTATTAGTGATTAATTAGTGATTAATTGGCCCTATCTCTCACCGTTTCCGAGATATGGCCACTTATAGCTTGAAACTTTCCACTGTAAATTGCGGCCAAACCGCTATAGACGGAGACATGGTTACTACTGACAGCCTATAAGTCGCCAGCGCCCTATCCGATGGTACCATCGCCGAGCCCCTCCCTGCGACTTACCGTTTAGCCACAATACATCCGTGACAGACCGTCGAACGGACGGACGGGCGGAGAGACGACGACAACCATGCCAATAGCAAGACCGTTACTTAAGTACGGTCGGCTAAAAAGTCTACGTATTCCTGATAACTGTAAGTCGCAGATCTGCAGACGCAATTCTGAACAGAGAAGAAACCGCAAGCTATTCTCACAGCGCATAATAAAAAAGCAGCAGAAGCAGAAATAACTCAGCAGAACAGCATTAGTTGTCATCATCGCATTCAGCTCCATTATTATTGTTTATAGGCCTACACAATATCACATAACTAGCTCTATCTACAACGATGACGTCACGCGGAGAGAGAGAGGGGGAGGCTGATATATCTGTGACGTCATTCATACACTTGAGCAGCTGGGCCACCCACTCAGCATCGCCAATAAGTAAAGGCGCGTGCACAGCGAACGAACCAACTCAACTGAAATTAGCCTAACTGAAACAACAGAACAATACAGGGTGGTCCATAAAAACGTGGCACTTTGCTTTTGTCCATATCTTTGCCAGTTATTGGCTGATTTTCAAAATGCTTTCACTGGCACACTCTGCGGACAATTTTCAATGATACGGTTATTATACACCATAATACCACCACACCATAAATGCGTCTCCACACTATCATGTGAAATATAAATGGAATATGAATGTATAATGCTAATAACAAACATTTTGGTAAATGAACAAGAAACACTTCAAACATTGTGGCTAATGGTCTGTATGACACTAAGCTCTGTGTGGGGGCAAATTTGCGATTTTTGGCCAATAAGTCACTGTATCTCAGTAATGGTGCGAGATAGGGCATAGGTTACTATTAATCACTAATAGGAAGTCGTACACTGGCTCTCGATTTGCGCTGAATTCAATGACCTTGAACGCCAAAATAAAGGATTTTATGGATTTTGTTGGCGATTTCGGGCCGCGACACAAGTTTATATCATTCAAAAGGTGGCGCCACGACGGAACTATCGTTATGCGATCCGTTGATCCAGATAGAGAATTTGGTATTTGTATATTAACTTAGCGTGAACATTCAGCTAAACTACTAAACCGGAACTGCTATAGGCTTTCGCGCGTCTCGTGAGCATTAGCTCAAATTTCTTGTTATGAACCACGGTGTAATTTAAGTTCCGTTTATTAGGTCTAACTTCATTTCATTACAGCTCATTGCATTTCTATCACTTTCAGCACACCTTTACCGTTCACTATAGTCCTGCAGTTCATTACGAAATCCGGCTGCAAACCCTGTCCCAATCATTCCCAAACTCGCGTACAAAGCAACTGAACTGAACCGAGAGTGCGAGTTTAGTTGTGTTGCACTTGAGTTCTTATCATTTCAGTTCATTCCGCAAAGAGTACAAGGCTCTATAACACTAACACTCACCTATGCCACGCCTACACTGATTACATTATAATCCAGCTATTGGCTACACATGCAATGAAGTCGTTTCATTCATTTAACTCACATTTACAGTGGCAATGTTTGGCAACATTCGCCTTGTCAGTCGAGTCGTGGAACCAGCCTATAGTGGACCATAACTGCTTTAAACTAGAGACATCAGATTTGTACTACTGAACTGACTACACGATCTGCACCATTGTCACTTATTCCAATTTCGCTTTAGCCACGAAAGATAACAACTGTAGTTTCCACTGTCCTTCTGACTGACTGCACTAAATGTCCGACATTAATCATCTAAAGAAAGCTAATTTGTGGAGATAATTCGATAGAAATGTTGTAACCAGTAACAGCCACAAAATAAGCATTGATTAACTAACTGTAGCCATCACTGCAGAGTAAGCTGATCTAGACTTCCTAAAACACACAAGTAAACAATTGGTACACACCATTATATAAACAAAACGCAACATGCATAACTTAAAAGCACATCTAGCACATTATTCACGACATAGGTTTATATGAGAAAAGCATGAAAGACAATATCAAAGCAGCTAGTATACATATTACACAATTCAGTTTTGCTAAACAGCAACTGTGACATAATAAACTAGACTGTAAAGCTGTGTGCATGGCTAAATCTGTCCGCGTTGGCCACCATGGCACTGTGACATTTATAGCAATGACGTCAGCGCCTAACTAGCCCAGCTTAGCACCAGCTATAAGCAACACGGTCCTATCTTGCAGTGGTAAAGTATTAGAAAATCTGGTCCTGTGAGCTTGATCTTTGACCTTTGACCTTGAAATTCAACAGGGTTCTTGCTATTGTCAAGCTACACGTATGTGCAAGATTTCATCAAGCTAAGTGAAGCGGTTTATGAATTATCATGTTAACAGTTGCGAGCGCGATCTCGGTATTTTCATTGACGCTGACCTGACGATGCGTACCCAAGTCAGTCAGACATGTTCGAAGTGTTTTGCTGCCCTTCGACAACTACGAAGCATACGACGATCTGTGTCAAACGACGTGATG
>Ga0056128_1011413_pt1 | contig 10962 bp, 6 predicted proteins | sample WorMetLIZISLAND2_FD_71113 | JGI IMG/M metagenome (GOLD analysis project Ga0056128, IMG submission 71113) | Marine gutless worms symbiont microbial communities from Max Planck institute for Marine Microbiology, Germany - Olavius geniculatus... ... | reverse complement strand
TCCCCAATAGTGAAGGTGTAGGGTCCCGTCACGGGGCACCCCCTCACCTGAGGTACCTTAGACGGACAACGGCGTCTCGCGAGCCGAGGTCTCTCACCACAGCCGGCGAGATGCAATAGGAGGAAGGAATTAATCAATATAATGCTTAATAATTTATGTTTATATTTTACTTTGTTCTACTTTAATTTACTTTAATTACTTTAGATTCTCTTTTGACATTTAAGGCTGGTATACTGCTTAATTACTCAGTACTTGACCGAGCCAGATAGTTTCTGCCTGAGAAGAGATTTGTAAGGCAGATGGCCAACAGGAATCACCTTTTGAGTCACCACGAAAATGGCGCGTGTCCAGCATGAAGATAAACTACATCCGGCAACAGATAACGTACAGAATGACCACGCTCGCGAATAACCAGACTTGATGGTTATTCACCAACCCATGGCGCAGTCCCGCTCATAGCGAGTCTACTTCGTATTATGGAGTGTATTGAAATAAAACAGCAATCTAGGATCCTGACTGCCCCCCGCACGTCAAGATCCTAGCTCTGGTTAACTAAAAGGAAGTAAGAATTTCTTTCTATTGATAAATAAGAAATAACATAAAATAATAATTATTAACCAAATGGTCCACTGTGTGAGCAGACATGTCCAACTAGACATCACACAGAGATTTCCTTGGTAGCCAAAAGATAAGATTATAGGCCAAGAAATGTATATAAGGAAAGATTAGATGGACATTGTAGAAAGTCAGTAAGAACGAACCTTAGGAACGCCGAGATTATCGCTGAGACCGCCTGCCTGAGCCTCATTATTGCGATCTCCCAGTGCTCCCAAGGCTGGCCGTCGACCGTCAAGATTGAGACGACCTATGGCCCTTTTAGGCTACAGAGATGTGAATAGTCCCGGAGGGGTCGCCTGTTTCCCTTCTGGAGCGTACTCCAGCCTGCACCGGGAAACTGAAACATGTTTTTGCATCGCATAACTGAACTAAGTTGATCGACTCAAACTAACTGAAAGAAAATTTGTAAGGGTGGGTTGGTGAATAAATTATGTTTCCCAATTTTCTTGTCTTATAAATAGTAGCCTAGCAATTTTGATTAACTGTTATTTTTTATGGTTAATTTTATGCCGTCTAATTTAGTATTGTGGTGTTCTAACTGTGTCGGTAACGTTAAGTGTTAGGCCGTCTGCCGCTTATGTGCTGGGTAGAATTTAGTGGTAATGTTTAGCAAATTTAGTCCCATTGGTGATTAAAATTAATATGTGCACTAGCTTAATCGGCCAATGAATGCACGACCTCCTAGTGGTCATAATGAGGTAGCATCATAGCATCACGCCATTATGGTACGCGAAGCGGAGTATCTATCCCATAATGCATCCAGTGCACCTAAATTTTACCAACCCGTTTCGAGGGGTGCCTTATGTATTAAGCTAAATTGTGCCTTGGTCTATAGAATGCAAAGGGTTTTGAGCGAGCATGTAACCCTTGGATAAGTAAGTTCGCTGTTTCCCAGTCTCTGGTGCAATACCATAATCGAAGCTGTCTGGCGAAATCAGATGGCTAGAAAGGAATTTTCAATTATAGGGGAGACCGGGCTTAGAAGTAACATTTCGCACAAAATCACTCTGAAATAAAAATTATTAGCACCTATAGATGTGGTTGTTGTCCACTTAGCTCACATAAAGCCTGGAGATCACATAGCTATGTCAATAGACAGCATTCAAAGCATTGTTCAGCTCACCTATTTGGAATTTCAAGCACCTCTGAAATGTTACAACCTACCCCATCATGGGGCAAGTTGCAACAACTATCGGGGCACATTGTAACGCTGCTTGAAATTACAGAAAAGCTCATGTTCTTCAATATACATCAGTTAAATTATCCAAATTTGAATGGAATAGTGTTTTTACATAGTTCAGACCACACTAAAGTGACATGAAAATGTGAATTGTTAGCATAAGGCTTACTTTTATAGTAAGTTAGTAGATGTCATTATCAGTTTAAAACTGTGTTGTAACTCATATGTCACTAAAAATGTGATCATTCATGTAACTTAATTTCACTCAGTGGTTTAACCACTGATGTAGTAAACGCTAGGAAAAAATGAAAAAAGTTGAAATACGTTTTTATGTAGAAAGTAAATATCTGTAAGCATCAATATCACGTTCATCATTCTTTGGCAGTCACACGTTATGTAACTACAACTAAATCAAAATACTCAGGCCACTAAAATATTTTGATCAGCACCACTTTAATTTTATATCAAATATTTTATATCTCCACTTTTTGACACTCACTGTCCAAACTTTGCTAAATACAATGGAAAATGGAGAAAATGTTGAAAACGCGTTTGCGTAACAAAGTAACTGTGCATCAGTCTGATGTCATATCACAATGGTCGTCTTGATGGTCGTCGAGATGAGCGCTGGGCACACAATGGTTGGACGGACTTCGATCCAAAGACTTCGAGCGAAAGTATGCGGGAACGAAAGTTCCTGTTACCCTCGGAAACACTTGTCAAAGACATCGTTGCATCGTCACACATAGGGAAGGCTGAACGGTGACCACTGACCACCTGACCACATGGTGACTAAAACGTGACCATGAAAAGGTGACCAGTTACCGCTGATCGTCGCGAAATGAAGGCAAACGATGTCTGTAGTAGCTTGCTATATAGAAATAGTACAGTAGGCCCAGAGTAGGCCTATAATTCCTGAAAATTTTTCCTTTCAATACTTTACCCTTTCGGAGATAGAGGGGATCAAATGATTTCTAGTCACATAAAACGAGCCGTCTATGCTAGCGACTATAGACCAGAATATAGACTATATTTACAAACTAACTCAGGCACTTGCAACTGTTATACCCGTCACATAGCAGTCCCACACAGCTTTGCAAGCCACTTCAGCATGAGCTCATGGCTCTCGGTAGTGCGGCGCTCATGTACCAACATAAGCAATGGCTGTACCGGTGCTCCTTCGAAAACTGCACTGCGGTATCGCAGACAGTATAAGTGTTCTAAGTGAGACTGATCATGTACCATTTATATTTTCAAATTTTGGTTTATATATTTTGTTGTTCATCATGTTATCTGTACAGTCTTAAGACCCCATTTAAGCAGAAATCATCACAGCATGGTTTAATTTTGGCATATATTACTTGCACAAAATTGAGTTGGAACTGTCTGCACCGTTTCTGCCTTAAGTTGCCTGAAGACCTATGTTTTCAGGTATTTTTCCTGTGACCCTCTCACTTCTGTAGTGCCCGCAAAATAATGCTTACACTTCAGATACTAATGGCTCACATCACCTAGTTATTTTAAACACAGTTAAACAAACTCTGAAGTACATCATCATATCAGTAGCAAGCTCAATACTTCGAGTAAATGTTCACCTGACACCATATTGTCATTCTTTTTATTTAGTATTCTGATCATAATCACAGCATTTTTAATTCTGCTTGTTATCAGTTCTTCTGTTTCATTAACCATTTTTACTTACATACTGTACAATGCCCAATTTTATCTGTTTACTGGCAAACAGAAACACTACAGATATGTGATGATCCTGATTATGGCTTCAAGCCATTTACTGAAAAGAATACACTTGCAACCTTCATCAAGTTCATCGTCGTCAATTGAGGCCAGCAGTTTCGTCACATCAGAATTCTTGGCTGTTAGAGATGATGCGTAAGTCAGCACTTTGTCTCGGACACCTCGCCAATGGTCCCGCAGGTGCTGCACATTACATGCCATCATTGCAGCAAATTCTTCATCAGCCTGCATCACAGATACACCACAACTGTAAGGACTAAGAAAAAATTCTGGAGCTTTCTATTGCAGTTTGTCCCTACTGCCTAACAATAACTACCATGACAGCCATCATACAGTTTTCATTAAACAACTGGAATACGTGATTTTATTTTGAACATTAATTTCAGCATTATGTTTGCTGGACAATGCCGGTGTTACCATATTCCACGCGGATGATTACCGGATAAAATAAAAACAATATGGCCCACCCTTTTGCTGTTGTCCACACTGTAACTAAAGCCTGCATGAAATCATCGTCTACTTGCAGTTGCACAGTGCACATATCAATTATTTATATCCAGCATCCGTCTCCAAGCACTGCCCGCCTGATCAATTTCAATATCATAACATTTCTCACTAAAATTTTATTTCACTTACTGTAAAATACTGTCTGTAAAATATTAGAAGATTAAAAAAGTATTGTCAATAATCATCCATTGCATGCAAATTTATTTTACTTTACTTGCACCAGAATAACAACACAATAAACTGCAGGAGAAACAAGTGTAAATATATAGGTTGTGGGAAATCTTAGGGGAATTTTATGGTATTGTATCTATACTACTTTTCTCTTTTTTCTGCTAATCTGTCTTCTCAATTCCTCAGCCAGCTTCACTCATTTCCTCCCCTATTATTCCGCTAGTCTGCATCTATTCTAACCACTTCTCTGCTCCTATTGTTCTAATTGCTATTCTTCATCTAGGCCTAACCTATTGCTATTTTATCGATTATATATTTAATGTTATTATTCTTTTATTCTAGCTTTGGGACGAGCTGAGCCCTATCAGCTTTTCGCTAGCTCGTCCCAGAATGCCTATAACTTCGAAATGATAATAGAGGCAATTCAAGGATGTTCAGCTGTATTCAATTTGTTATATTACATTTCTTCATATGAAATTCATTCGAAGTTCAATACATACGTGTTCAGTTCACTATTAAACTAAAAGAGAGCTGTGGCGACTATACCAACGCAACTAGCTCTAGCTAGATATGTACCTTGAATGTTGATACGAACTGAAAGTGAGCAGACTTGCACAAACGCATGTAAGAACTGTACGTCAACGCAGCAGAGTGAAACAGTGACCAAATTGGTCGTCGTTATAAAGTTCTGAGCGACACAACATGACATCATTGTGAACAGTTCAAAGTATCAAACCGAAAATTCACAGTGTCACATACATGCTTGTGGGATAATATGCTTGCTAATGTTTAATAATAACATACCGTAAAATATTATTATAAAGTAAATACTTAGTAATGCAACCATTACAATACAAAACATGTTTCGGTTATGACTAGCAATTTTACTGCAGGCAATTGAAAAATGGACAACTGGATGAAATTCAGGCAACGTGTCACAAATGTAAATGGAATGTGTTTTATGCGTTACGTTAATTAAGCAATCATATTGCAGTAGATAACAAAAATGATATTTGCTGATTGTGATTTTCCTAGGTAGTGCAGAAACAGACGTTAGGTGAGGTGGGAAACTGAATAGCTATTTGATGGCAAGTTATGTGTGGAATATTTGTTTCAAAAATTATCAAAATCTGATAATTGGTTTTTAAGTTGCAGTCGAAAATGTTGGGGATGCTTTTTGGGACACAGTGTATAAACGTTTCAGCGACAATCAACAAATGACCGAAGTAATTTGATAAAATGTGAAATCGGTGATCGATGTTACTCCTGGTGAATCATAGGTAGGTAAGCGCAGGTTGCAGCTGCGGAGGATTCACCTGGCATCATCTCCTTTCCCCGTTCTGGGTCAGGGATACCCACCTAATCTAACGTGCCATCAGACTCTGCAAGTGTGCTCGTCAGGTGGCATGTAAATCCGTCGAAGGGGTTAAGCATGGTGCAGGAATATGTAGCAGATGACAGACAAACAGACCACGCTACAAACAACAGTTACATTGACACATCGGTCATGCCTGTCGTGGTCATGGGTCAGTCATCACTCATCAGCTCAAAAATGTGGGTCTGGTTAGGTGCAAAAAATGTCCCGCGTTCAACTCTGGCGTGAGATTTTAACCGCAACATGAAAGTTACGAATCTGATAGTCTATAGTGTTCGCCTATCATCTGCAATAACGTCACAAGCATTAACCCATTCATGCCTAGTGTCCCCAAAAATGAGACACCTAGTTCGATGGCAAACTATAAAATAATTGAGGTACTAATGGGTTAATGTGCCATTACAACATTGGCAGGTTAGACGTTGCATAAATGTAAAAGTGCATTTTGAATTCCTGTACATTCAATAAGCCACTTGTTAAATCTGATGTGGTATTGGGTTGCCACTTTTCAGTGGGAAGATTTCTTTCACCATGAGTGATAGAATGAATTAGGAATGTAGTCTTGGCGTTCGGCGTCGTGTTAACGCTGACGTTATGAAATACGTAAGAACGTCCTGTGTCGATCTGTTTGTGGATATATTCTGATGTGTCGCTTATGTTCACAATCACATTTTCATTTGTAATCCCCGTGAATGTGGCAAAATTAAAAAAACTACAACAGTAAAATAAAGACACAAATTTTAATATACTTCCGAATCTTTTGTGACGTTGACAAATCGAGCGTTCTGCGTAATGTTGACGCTGACATTGTGGAATACATAGCAACGCCCTGCCTCAATCTGTTTGTGTATATCTGATGTGTCGGTTATGTTGACAATCACACTTTCATTTGTGATGCCCGTAAATGACGCAAACCTCTTGCCATCCCTTTTTCTCTTCATAATGACGGTGGTCAGAATTTTTATTCTGGCCGACTCGCTCATCTGTACAACGCATAAAATTACATTATAAGAAACTTGTCTAACATGTTAACTAAACAATTTAGCTAAACTTTTTAGCAATATCCGCTACTCAAAATGCCCGACTACATGTGGTAGCTGCTTCTAAAAGCACTCTTGGAGCCGGATCTAAGAGCTAGCTTGTTCGTGTAAACAGGAATTAAGTAGCATTCTGTACAATGTAAAAGTAAGAAGAAATTTGAGGTAATGCTTATGAGACGCGCGAAAGCTTATAGCACTTTCTCTGTGTACATTGTCTTACTGTATCTCCAGCCATTTCGTCGCAATTCACTCCTGAACAGTGCACTACAGCCGAAGATTGAAAAAAGTCAATAAAACCCATTATTTCGACAGTTCATGATCTTTTGAAATCATCCACGTTGATACGACTGAAAAGCTCGTTGCTAGTAGTTATTGTGATAAGCAGCAAATTTTTCCTACTCCTCTCTCATTCAGCGTCCACTGCGCAGGCGGACGCTCGAAAATACAGAGCGTAATAGGATATTGCTTTTAGGATGCAAAATTGGTCTAGCATAAAGAGTCCCACAACGTTTTGTCGGATCGATATTCCGACGTTGCATCCGGCTACACAGTAACTGCCATTAAGAACAACAGCATAGTGGACTACAATGGAAAAATGAATGAACAGTAGCACGTTTGCAGCAGCAGTCTAAGTCAAAATAGTAGCGTCGACGGTGCAGCAGGTGATTTAGGCCCAAAGTGGTTCAGCAGGTGCAGGTGGAATAACTGGAAAGGGACATGTGATGGTCTGGTTTCGCTTAGAGCAGTCGTCAGCAGGGTGATGCTTGGTAAAATAGTCTAGCGGCGGTAAAGCGTAGTAGGAAATTGTTGGTGGTACACGCAGATCGTCTTACAGGATTTGCTGTGCGTGTTTGAAATCAGCGAAATGCCTGGTCGGGTAATGCACAACAGTTACGAAATTTGTTATGTGCAAACTGTTTTTGCTTTCTGGCCAAAACTCAATTTTTGGCACAAACCTGGTACGTCCACGGAACCCTTCAATTGTAAAGTGTTTTTTTTTATTTTATCTAAAATATGTGTCTTAAAAGGTTTATCCACATGGATATTTTTATTTGTGCCTACTGCACCTTCAAGAAGATGTCGAGAGCTATCAGCTATAAGAAATGCCGAATAATAATAATGATATTCAACTTTCCACATTTTCCCCCCCAAAAAACCTTTTCATTCGCTGCAAGGTTTATACGGTGTAGACACCCTGGCATTATTTATTGTTTATTTTTGCTTACTATTGCATAGGCGTAGCCAGGAATTGTATATTAATTAAACTGTGCGTTACACAGGGGGATAGACAGAGTCCTTGCTTTCGATCTCTTGGTTATGTTTATGTTGATCCTGTTCTCGGTTAGGAAATAGATTCTTCTGCCGTACGTCACGTTCGTTATTGTGATAAATCCGCCTTCTTGCACGTTGCTCATATTCAATTCCTCTTCATAGATTACCACTTAAGCAATTGTACCCTGGTCGGTGATTGAATAAAATTTTCGAATCACACTTCGTCGCTTCTACGTTTCGTTTAAACTCCACTCATAACTTTTGAGTGAACAGTCGTCGCCATCTGTACGACACACAGAAAATGTAATTAGCAATTAGTAACAGTTGTTGCTGTAGCAGCTGCGTACGTACATGCATACATAGGCTACATAAAAGTTGTGGCCTAATGTTCTCTAACGCTAATAACTACTGTAAATGTTCGTAAAATATGCAAACAACATCAAACTTCTACTATAAGCATATAAACGTGACCTAAGACAGGCGTCAGAATATGAATTATTATCTCTGGAGCCAACTACTTCATATCGATGAAACAGGTCTTAGACAGCACTGTCACTGCTGAAGTAGTTGGCTCCAGAGAGCTGACATAGCCAACCGAAGTGAGACTCAGTGGCATCGGATTGCAAGTGCCCAAGCAGTACGTACGAGAATCCCAGTTTGTCCAGTAGATACGAGGGACAGTCGGCCAAGCTGGCGCAAGTGTGACGAATGGCCAGGAATGTTTCGCGGGTTAAACCGGGCTTTCTTGAGTCCTGTCATCGCTGTAGGAAATGAGCAAACTCTCGCAAGAACTCCAATTTCCAGTCGTTCTATGAAAGAACAGGGTCCATGTTGCTGTCTCTTTTGTGCTTTTCCTTGCTTCTGGTTTTGACGTTGAGGACTTTTCACAGTTTGACGACGAGAGATACGAAGTCGGCTGTTCCTGTCCAGGCCTTGGCTTCATGCACGCAGTAGAATTGCAGCGCATCTCTCGTTCACTAATAAGTTAAAATAACTTTAATAGCGGTAGGCCCCTATAACTACTGTAGGCCTATATTCGATTTGAAACAGATATAACTTTTGATACAAAATAAAAAACAACAACAGTAAAATAAAGAAACAAATTTAAATACACTTCAGTATCCTTTGTGATGTTCACAAATCTAGCATTCGGCGTACTGTTCATCCACGCTGACGTTATGAAAAAAGTAACATCGTCCTGACTCTGTGGATGTCTGACGTATCACTGACGTTCACGATGACATTTTCATTGGTAATGCGCGTAGATGTGGCAAACCTTTTGCCGTCACGTTTTCTTGTCATGATGACATTTGTCTAGGGAAGCTTCTAGGGTTATTAGAAACGTTTTTGAGGACTTTTTAACGCTATTATTCAACGTAACATTCCGATCCAATTCAGACAGAAAAACTACTCAGCATACTCAGCAAGCGAAGTGTCCTTCATCTGACCGCTAGCAACTAAGCCTAGAAAGTGACGTCAAGAGGCGTGGATTTCTCAAGCCTAGCTAAACTTAGACAACAGCGGTTTCCTGGCTACAGGCTGTAGCCCCAAAGATCTAAACACACTCACTAGCTCCACCTTCTAACAAACTCAGGGCCGACAAATTGCCTTTTTGGGAACCAGGGCAATACCGTCGAAGCTCCAGCCTACAGCCACTGAATATTCAATTTCTTCCCTAAGCTACAGTCCAGCTTAGCTACGACCTTCACCTTAGCAAAGCCCAACAATAGTTTTTTTTTATAAGTAGTCATCTCTCACTCAGCCAAGCAGCTTGCTATGCCAAGCTTGTAGTAAGTACTAAGTGACCTTTGAGAAACTTTCCCTGCAAGCTGAATACAAATTAGCTATTCATTGAATTAGCTTTCCTTTATTTGTCAGTACTGTGATTTTGGCCGACTCGCTTATCTATACAATGCATAAAATTACATTTTAAGAAACTTGTCTAACACGTTAACTAAACAATTTAGCTAAACTTTTTAGCAATATCCTCTACTTAAAATGCCCGTCTACATGTGGTAGCTGCTTCTAAGTGTGTTCTTGGAGCCAGATCTAAAAGCCAGCTTGTTCGTGTAAACAGGAATTAACTAGCATTCTGTTTCGTCTCGTTTTCATACGTGTTTACGATAGCTAAGACGCGCTTAGCCTAGCTGTCGCACGTAAAGATTAGATGCTCAAAGTGGTTGATCTAAAAATGCGACGGAATAATGTTTGGAACTAGCGATGTGTCTCCAGTCCAATCTGTGTGCGCCAACTTAAACAAAACGTGCTGTTGTTTCTTACTTAGGAATTAAGATAAGTTCAGGCTAATCACGTGGCAGCATAAAGTAACAGTTTTGCCTCTTATTAAATTTTTTTTCAGATTTTTGTTTTAACAACAGTATCTGTTTGTTGTCACCTGAAGACTCTGTGCTAACATTCTACATACGGTGTGCATCTGCCTGATCTTTTCTAACTGTTCTATCTACTAGCCATGTTTACGTCTGAATGGATACAAGCTATGATAAAACTCTCCACACACTTTCAATGACGCTTCCATGAACTTTGTTTTACGTTGACACCACCAGCTGCAAAGTTTTCTTCTGGTGCAAAGTCAACCATCGTTAATAATTAACAACACTATTTACAAAGAATACATAGACAATGTACAAACTGTTTACCCCATTTATTTTACAATAGTTAGGGAAAATTGTTTTCAAGGGAATGGGTTATTGTCTGTTCAATGCCCTTTATTGCATTTTAGCATTAAAATATGACATCTGGTGACAACAATTTTAATTATTTTTCTCAGAATCAACTGACCAAATTAACTGTACAGGGTGGTCCAAAAAAACGGATACCCAGTTTTATTTTGGGATAACTTTGGTAGTTCAGCACCGATTTTAACCATTCTTTCACTGTTACAAGCAGAAATTTATGGCGCGTAAACGGGAAGTTCTTCCACCCACTGCACCTTTATTGTGTGACCACATTACCTAGCAAAACAGTTCTCAGTTCGTAAGCCCATGATCAAACAGCGATCATCCTTTGTTATTCTGCCCATATCA
>Ga0056128_1011411_pt1 | contig 10963 bp, 9 predicted proteins | sample WorMetLIZISLAND2_FD_71113 | JGI IMG/M metagenome (GOLD analysis project Ga0056128, IMG submission 71113) | Marine gutless worms symbiont microbial communities from Max Planck institute for Marine Microbiology, Germany - Olavius geniculatus... ... | reverse complement strand
CTTAGGAGCATCGTGCAAAATTTCGCGGCGATCGGCCCACGGAGCTCGGAGATTATGCGAGGGGAAAAAAAAGAAAAAATAAACCACAGCAAAACTTAAGTCTGCTTCCGCAAGCTATCGCTTACGGGCGGACTAATAAAGAGAAATGACTAATTTGCAGTTTTGTATACTCAGTGCAACCTAAACATATCAAAATCATAAAAAAAGATTTTAATAGCAGACTTGTTGCATTAACTTTGAATGAAAATTTAAAACATGTGGGAACTTACAACGTTCAGACAAGTGGCAGAAACATCTAAGAAATTAATACACTACAAAAACTGACCAGTTACGAATAAAATAAGCCACCAAAATGAAAAACTAATAAATAACAAAGTAAAATTAATAAAACGTCAACTTTACCTCCTCGTTTCTTTGTATAAACTCTGACAAGGGCGAGGTAAACCCAAAGGACGTCTCGCAGATAATCCAAATTCAGCCGCAGATTGCAGCTGCAAAACGTTGAAAGTCAGCATATCAGTAAGATTATTAACACTTAAGTAAGAAAGTCATAATACAGACAAAATCAATATTCAGTTAATAACATGTGCTGTGAGAATAGAGAGCACATAAACATTTGGAAAGATCAGAAAAATACAATGAAATATGACAAGTGTTTATAAAATGCAGTAATATAAAAACTTCAAACAGTCGAACAAAGTTTCAAAAATCAAGTATCAGAATTCAGAATTACTTTCATTAGAGAACTCTATTTAAAAAGCTGCAACTAACAACTGACACGATAATAGTGGACATTGAAATGATGTACCAATTCGATCACCAACAAATTCTTGATAAAAAAAACTATGTCAACCACTAAGCAACAACAATGATAATATCAACGAATAAAAACAATTCAGCCTAGTGCAAAAATGCAACTAAAACAATGCACAAATTCTCTTTCTGCGATGTACATGTGTGACACATATTTGGCTTTTTTACTTGTCGTAAAACTTTGAATTCAAGCTGGGCCCTGAATAAATCCCAAATCTCAGATACGGGCTGGTGGAATATGTACACTGTGTCCCAAAATTAGCGACCCCCTGCTTCAAACTTGCCTAATTCAGTTTGTAGTTCATGGATTTCAACCAAATATTGTACATTGCATTATCTTGACATTACCTATCATTACAGCTATTATGACGTACACGCTTTACCATGTGTGCTCAGTGTAACATCATTATGACGTTAGAGTTTGTTTACATTAAGCTTACATTCAGTACATCGTTACTGACAAAAGGATTAAACAGCAGCGTACCAACCTTAGTCTAAGAGCTTGCGTCGAGGCCAAAAGTGGACACTTTGAGCTCAAACTGTAAAATCAAGTTCAAAATGATTGTCTCAATGACTGCTTCAAATTTTGTGAAAATCTACCAGGTGTTAACGATTTTACACTAACTTGCCGTATCTGTTAGGGGGCACTAATTTTTGGGACACGGTGTAGTAACAGTACTAATAGAATCAGGTCTCATTTAAACGCCACATCCCGGATACAACCTGGGGGTCAAGGCAACTTGTACCAATAGAAGCCGGGGGTTTCTATTCAAAATTTTACAGTAGTAAGCTGCTTAAGATATAAATTGTTGGAGCTGAGCCCTCACCCACCTGACGACAACACTGTGAGGCTCGCGAGCAAGACGGTCGACTTCCTCTATTGAAATCTGATCGATTTTGTTGAAAACCTGCCAACACAAAGTTAAAAGTCAACTATAGCTCTTCACATAACACCCATCACAAAGCTATAGAGCGTCACCTGCCATAGTAGACCACACAGTGTTAGCTGTCACCCAATGCAGCTGAACGTGCCTCACCTTAACCCCAGCCAGATATACCGGTACTCTATTTACCTACCCTGAAAGGATGGAAGACTGAGTTGGCATTGGTTATATATGCCGATGGTTTACCTGTCTGCATCTGCAGACAATCACTCATCCAGGTAGTAACCAACTGATAGTGACCCAGCCGAGAGTCAAACCCACAACCTTGTAATCACAAGTTCAACACCCTGACCATTACCCATGCCAACATCACAGAAAGCCATAATGAATAAAATGACTCACTTTTTGTCTCAGTAGCAACTATTTCTCTGGACTTGTAAGAGCATGTCAACTAGTAAAGTCTTGAAAATTTTGTGAAGCAAGAATAACCAATGTTATCAAAGCAATATAAAAAGATTTCACGAAGATCCCTGAACAAACGATGCAAAAAATCATGCCAAATATTGTTGGATCATCACAGAAATTAATTGGAACAAAAACAGAGTCTCTCCGTCACTGCCAGAAACACTGCAGATTCTCGAGCCTAGATTATTATTATTATTATTATTCAACATCAGAAACATAAATATGCGGTCAGCATAAGTCATTTACTCACATAAATACACGGCATGTAGATTCGATTTCCAACAATAACATCAATAAACTCTTCTGTCGTGCAATCTTCTCTAAATAACACTTCACAGTTGAAAATCTCTGTACAGTAATCGTCAAGGCATACTCGGAATCTCCATAGATACCCATACCTTACTCAGACAAAACACATTCAGTTGAGAGAACTTTGCATAATTCAAGGGTGCTACTGATTATACTTTTTAAAAATCAACTAATGTCCAAAAATTAATCGAAATCACTTGATTAATTCCAATTAATTTTTTGCAGTCAACAGAAAGACCGAAAACTGCAATATTCGATTACTGGTTGCTGTTATCTTATGCAAACTGAAGCACAAGTGGTGATGATGATGATGCAGCATACAAACTGTGTACATGGCGTTTCATGAAAAAACAACCTCTTTTTCTTCGTGTCCCAATTTACTCAAATGAAGATCAACTTACACGAAATTTTTGCCACTATCCCCACAGACACGTAAATGTGATTGCTTTGCACATTGTTTGTGGCAGCAACTGTAAATCTTCAAGAATTTGTCATCAGTGAACCAGGTTTTTCACCATAGGAGCAGAGTAGCAACTCACAGCATCAGTTGAGACTAGCAAGCTTGTACTCGTGACACATTATGACGTCAGCATTACGTCATGACTAGCAAAGAATATATAATCAACTGTCATATTTTGTTGAAATATTATGAATTAGTATTTCGTCAGCTACAACTGGTAAAAATTTCATGTAAATTGATCATCATTTGAGTAAATTATGAAAGAAAAATGGGGTTGTTTTTTTATGAAACACTGTGTAGTCAAAACTGACAAAGTGCAGACTTAAACTAGCACTATACAAGTACAGATCTTGATCACATGTCCTATGCGAAATAATTGCTGTCTATTGTAGTTTACAAATGACTGGAAATTTGCAGATTAGTAATGTTAGTGATGCTGTAAATACAAAATTGTAATCAAATTTTAACCAATTAAAAAAATGTGATAGACTAATTTTGTAACAATCAATCTAGTAACTAATCATTACTTTCCGCAGCCCTAGTATGCATTGTATTTTTTTGACACAATACTCTGGACCACTGGTCACTAGTATAAAATTGATTATAACTTGGTCCGCCACAGCCAGGGGCTGCCGCAACCCAGGGCCGCTCTAAACAAAGTCCGCTGTAGTCAAAAATGCATTTATCCCCATTCCTAACCCTATCACTAACCCTAATCCTATCCATATCTCTAACCTTGTGCTGTTTGGAATGGTGCCTCCTTGGACTATCACTAGCCCTAACCCTAATCATATCCCCACCCCTTGCACTGTTCAGACTAGTGACCCCTAGAACTAGTGAACTGTCTTCGCACACTGTAGACAAAGGATACTGTACTCGTGTAAAATCAACTGTGCCATCTTCTCACTGCATTTTGTCAAAGGCACCGTGGAGTTGAATGACACGCCTCCAGCTTTCTTCACCTTACCATTGCACAGACATGTAAACAATTCAACAGCCGACAACATAAACCATATGATGTCTTTGAAAAAATTCAACCTTTAATTTTATTATTTAATCAAATTAAAGGCCGTATTATTCGATGAACGTACATAACTTATTAAATAAACCAAATAAGTTGAGTTACTAAGTTCTTGCCGCCGTTACGTTATTTGTATTCTACACAGTGCTTTCCATCATAGGAATAAGTATTCTACATCGTAATTGTCTAAGATTTGCTGGTTTGAAAAACTACATACCGGTCGTGGGTCTTAGTTACACTACTTTCTGTTGTTCGGGACATTTTAAGATAAATAAATGAGGTAAGTGCGAAGTTCACTTAAGCCTAAGAAAGACAGAGAGAGAGAAACTGCAAAAAAACTAGGCAGTAAAAGAAAAATAAACCCAGCAGTAGTAGTACACTAATAAAACAGCAAAAGTAAAAACATATCTATACACATAAAAGCAGTCAATTAAAACCACACAAGCAGATGGCTAAAGATAAAAAATAATAAACTAGAAATATAAAACAATTATCAAGAACCTATTATCAAAAACGGTCGATGAATTGTACTATTGCAAACTAAGTGAACAGTCATGCTTACCAACAGTTTAAAGAAGCAGTTTCTGTATTTTAGACAAAAATGCACAATTATACATTTTAAATAAAAAATGACAAATTACAACAAGAACAAGATGCAATCAGTGAGATTCAGTACTTTAAAGTAGATGTTAGGCTTTCGTTTGTTCAGCCGGATTCCAACCGATTCCAGTTCTTTTTCCAACAAAACTCTGAAATAATTCACAGACACTTCTGTCATCGAGATCAGGCAACACTATATGATGATACAGAAGCAACTAACAAGAAGCCCAGCTGTTGCTAGGGAAAGCCGACTGTACTACCTGCACCCAAAGACCAGCAAACAAATGTGAATGTCATTTCTTAAATATTTACATAACTTGCAAACAAAAACTTCTGGCCACACCCTCAAAATATTTCCAGTAAGCAGTTCACGAGCAAGTATTTGGGTGCAGTTAGTACCCCCATTTGGGGAACACATGGATTGTAGGGGGTGCAACTTGGTAAAACAAGCTAGCGATCGGGTGAACCTATTTGCTTCTTCCAACAGTTTTTTGATAAGACATACCGTTTAGCCATAACACATGCGTTACAGACAAATGACACACACAACCGTGTACCATGAACATGACTGTTAGTATGATTGGCTAAAAATAAAAAATAACAAAAAATGTGTCAGCCCACTCGTAACATATTCTGCAGCCATCATGATCCAGCTATCCACTAAAGCCGTGCAACCTTAGCCCTAATCCTAAAATTATTTTTAAAGTGCAAACTGGCATACCAGATACTGCTGTTGTGCAAAAAATTCACACTAATTTTGGTTTTTTTCTGCGCCTTTCACTTTTCAAGGTATCAGCCTGTAACCACGTATAGGACAGACAAACAGAAAGACAAACAAGCAACATCTGCGATACAACTTATTAGAACAACGATAAGGATAATGAAAAGCAAAAGTCATATAAAAAAGCAGAATGCCAACCTTTGGACATCTCCTTTAACGGCATCAAGCATCATGAATATAAGATCGGCAGTTCGTGCTACAGCAATCACTTGCCTACCACGACCTTTGCCTGCATTTACAAACAATAACTCCATCATCCCTTTCAATATCAGCAACAAACAACAAACAATGCAACCATACCAATAACTCTGTACATGTACAGAGTGTTTTAGAAAAAATGACACAGTCTGCAATGTAATAAATCTTAAGATCTGTTTGTCTTAGGATTGCAATGTTTACATCAAAATGTGTAGCAGAGACTGCTGTCAAGCGTACAATTGAAAATATTTTTCAAACTGATGATCATTCTTTGTTCATTGATCGCAAATAGCTGCACATCAACAGTGGTAATGGTCCGCTATAGCGAAGGTCCGCCATAGCAAGAAAGTCACACAACTCTCCTCCAAACGCCCTAGGACATTTTTAAAAGGAGAGTGGGAAAAAAAGAAGGATAAAAAACGAGGAAAAAGAGTGAAATAAAACTGTTGGAGTGACCCGAGAGGAAGTTTGCTTTCTGGCATTAAAGCAGACGGATGCCATTTCTTCGTATACGCAGCCTATTTCATAACAAGAGCTAAGTAAGCCCAGGCTACATAACCGTGACAAGTTTACTTACTTATTTACATACTTACAGGCAGACAGTTAGATGAGACGGTAAGCGGGAAATGACTGGAGAGATGGACTAGGTAGGCCCTATAGAAATAAATAGGCTACCGACTAGACATAAAACCGTTAACTTGTTATAATTAGAAAATAATAGTTCAACCTTTAGTTAAACTATTTTTCTGACTGCATTGAAATAAAAGTTTAACTAGACCTTTGTTAAATAGTTAAACTGTTTGTAAACTTTATAAAAGCTTTTTGCCAATATTAGCCTATGGACTTTCTTGTTCTGTGCGTCTGTTGAGAATTAATAGTAACGCAGTCACTATTTGACCGGCAATGGGTCAAATATCCTCATGGCAATGCTTGAAATATGAAGCTAGGGGGCAATGTGGGGGCAAGGGCCAGGGTAAAGGGGGGCAATATTTTTTTGGTGGGCAAAATGTTGACTTTATTCAGTTGTTCTGTGCATCAAAAAGATGTAGCGGGGACCAGCGATCCATGATGCCGTTCTTGTTATGGTCGTTAGTTGCTCGGCTGCTGCCGAGAGCCACGGTTTTAGCCGATACCTATTAGCACCATTTGGTAATCGTACCTACCGGATACGGCTATTCATGGCCGGATATTTGGCCGGTCTCAGTCAAATGTTCTATATGGCCAAATATCTAGCTTTGGGAGAACCGTATATTTGACCGGTCAGTCAAATAGCCTATAAACTATTTGACCAGCTGCCGGTCAAATATCCTGTGCCTAATAGTAAAACAGTAAAACTACAACTGCCTGTTCTCTTAGCACCGAAAGAAAGAATAAAAAACAACAAAGATGAAAAGAAGATTGTGTAATATCTTGGAAAAATTTTTGAGACAGATCGTTTCTACGACTAAATAGGAAATTTTCTGGGGAAATTTTTGGCGTAAATTTCAGCGAACCTTTACTATGGCAGACCTTCGCTATAGCAGACCCAAACCTCAGCAGTGATATCACTTATATTGTGACCACTAATAATGCCACCTTTAACTGCCAAAGATTGTTTGTAATCAAAGCTTTGCAAATTGGATAAGTTAGCAAAACATTCTAAAACTTGCTTCAAACAAACTTTGTTTTTATCATAAAATTTTGCTCTAATGATATAACGGTTAATAATGTTTACGAATAATTTACTTGCCACCTGCAAAACAAAGAATACGTCATTGCCATAGAGAGACACGAACTTTCGTCATGTAAGCAATTTCTTTCTGAACACTTTGCTGAAAACCACATGATTGTGATTTAAAGTTGCAAAATTATGGTGCCATAAACTTCTTGCCGTTTTTTTAGACCACCCTGTATGCAACTGCTTTACTGTCAAGACTGTATTTGTGTTCTGTAATTGTTTTACTGTCTTGCAGCATTTTTTTTGGCTTTTATAATGCATCTTATTGTAACAGTCTATCTGACACATGCTCAGTAAAGTCCTTACTTAGTAGTATATCCTCCTCTCCACAGTACAGATGCATCAAAAAGTCAGCAAGTAAAACTACTGCTCAATCAAAGAAATTACAATGCAAACGTGTATGACTGAGTAGTTTCTTAATAGCACATCAGCGAAAAATATACCATTCAGTGCCATAAACGGTTAAAAGCAGAATCAAAAGCATTTAATATCATGTACTAAAAGAAACACTAAAAACTGCTAAGGCTAATAGTAAAAGCGGACCATTACCTAGTGAAGAAAACACATGGCTTACCTTGAGCAGCACCTTCTATAATCCCAGGCAAATCCAGAAGCTGTATGTTAGCACCATTATGCTGCAACACAAGTACCAAAGCTCAGTTACTGTAATTAAACAAGACATGAGTTTTTACAGCTGACAAAGAAGTTACAACTTCACGTCAATTTACTACTAATATTTGACATAATGTCAGCATTATTCCAGTACAAAATTAGCACAAACTGGAAATGGTTAAACAACATAAATCAGATTTACCTGGATGACTCCAGGGATGCAGGTGAGTGTTGTAAACTCGTAGGAGGCACACTCACTCTGTGTTGACGTCAATGTGTTCAACAGTGTGGACTGCACACAACATCCACAGATAGTGTCAATACACAATGATATATCACGCCTGTCAAGATGTGGAAAAGTTTCCCGGGACCCTGTGACATTTGGGGGCCCCACTATCGCTGAAAAAATATTTCTGCTATATGTTCAACAGCAAAACTAAATTGGGTTTATTGGGTCAGTTGTTAACATATTGTGCGACAATTTTTTCAACAAATGTCCAAAAAATCTTGAACAAATACACCCATCTATTCCTGATGTATTCAGTATTGTGTCTAGTCATACTCTGTCGTATTTATGCAACTAAACAAGGGCCCCCAAAACAGGCCACACAGACCAGAGCTATCAAAAACAGCGCAACATTTTTGGCTTGTGCCACTATGGGGTATCTTCAAAATTTTCTGGAGACAGCCTCCTCCTTATTAAGGGCCCTGCATGAATGGTTTTCTGGGCCCTGCTGTGGATCTCAACAGACCTTATTGGATACACAATAACATCTGCAGACATTTTCAGAAACAACTGACTAAACAATAATATAAATGGAAAGAAGCACTCAAATAAATGAATGAGAAATACATCGCAAATAAGCCTAAACCAATTAGCAGATGGTACCTTGCCAACCGAAGGAAAGCCAATCAGTGCAACTCTTGCATCGCCAGATTTCATAACATCAAAACCTTCACCCTACACATTATTATATGACAAAACAAACAGGACTCAATAATCAAACAAATGCTGCTTAATGAACAACAGGGTCAACACAGTAACACACACAAACACACACACACACACACACATATATATATATATATATATATATATTAAAGTACACATCAATAGTAGTGCAATTTGACAAGATATTAATATTTTATATCTGCATTATGCTGCTACAGTTCATGTTCAGTGACAATACATTAAATAATCACAATAAATTATCCTTCATTTGACATCACATGATAGACATTACTAATTTGAAAATAGTTCAATACACTATAGAATATATATAAAAAAAACTAACAACGATTTTTTTCTGAACCAGGACAAAGAAGTAAATAATGTAAATTGCCACTTACTTTAGCACCAGCCTTTCCACTTGGCTCTAAAAGCTGGGCACGATATTTTGCAAGCTTGGCTTTAAGCAATCCAAGATGATACTCAGTTGCTAGAAACAACAAAGTAGCAAAATGCAAATGTGAAAAAACAGACTAAAATTTAATATTAAAAACAAGCTAAATTACAGGCCTGGACTACCACAGCCACTAACTTTTAAAAAAGTAAGACAGAAGCTACATTATTATGGGATCAAGACTTATTCAAGAGTAATGAGAACTCGGCTACACGTAAACAGTGGATGTGTGGATAATGGATATGAGGATGTCACAACAGATAACGCCATAATTAAACAGAAATTAGTTTAACCTTTCCCTAACCCTATTCCAAATGTTAACCATATAACTAACTCTAATCCTGGCCCTAATCTTAACTCTATCCCTAACCCTGATGTAACATCTGCAGATCTCCACATCGGCCGATCTGCTTTTTATCACATCCATCAGAACTCACCAATATGGAATAAAATGATCACAGGCTGCGCAGTAGCGCAGCACTGTTGTAAGGGTGACCAGCCATTTCAATGGGAAACTCCAAAATTTGACCTCTCGTATTTCCCAAACCCCTTAATTTTTCCATATCAAAATTTGCACAGATGATTACGTCCACCATATCTCCTGATGTGCAAAATTTGGTAAAAATCCGTTTATGGGGGGCTTCCCCACGAATAGGTGAAATATAACGCTTGCGTGACTTTTTGTGCCTTTCCTTCCCTTCCCTTTTTTTCTTGCCATCCTCTACAGGAAAAACGACTGAAGTGATTTTAACGCACAATGGCTCATATGACGCGGTTTCGTGCAAGGAAGTGCCTTTTGGGGGTTACAAAATTTAAATTCAACATTTTCACCTATTTTTTTCACAAAAATATAAAAAATTACAATGGCGCCTATGGGGAAAATTAGACAATGCTTTAAACTGTCATAACTCCGACAATGTATAAGATAAAGTCGTAATTTTTGGTTCTAGGGTATGGTTTCCGGGGTCGGCCAATTTAACGGTGTTATTTAAATTTTTCCCCTGCCAACCCCCGTTGCCATGGCAACGAATTTTGGGACAAAATTGGCTATAACTCGGCCCCCGTAAAAGAAAATTGCGAACTGTTTGAACCTACCCCACTATTTTCAGCCCCGGGCTATCCGATGGTGTCACTTAAATTTTTCCCCTGCCAACCCCCATTGCCATGGCAACGAATTTTGGGACAAAATTTGCTATAACTCAGCCCTCGTAAAAGATAATTGTGCGCTGTTTGCAAATTTTTCACCATACCAAATTGTTATTATTAGGCCCTAATTGTGTGATGCTAGGGGTACATCGTCGATTTCGCACTAGTGAGCAGAAAATTACTAGTGGTAGATCGCCACTTTATCTAATTACATTTGTCACATTATTAATGTAAGAATGCAGACACATTTCTTCACTGCATTAGCAGGACTGTGGTTGGGACTGAAATATCAGTCACTTTGTTATCAATTGAAAAATTTATTCAAAAACAACATATTTTAAAGTCTGTGTTACAAAGAAACAGATATGGCTTGAGATGGACTCTGATATAATACTGAATAAGCCTGATTTAAATACGTGACAGTGTCGTGGCAAGGTCCTATGACTACCAGGAACATAAGTTCTACCATGTACCTAATAATGTGCCTACCCGATCTACCTCTAGCAATTTTCCAGTGCTAACAGCAAGATCGCCGATCTACCGCTAGAATTATT
>Ga0056128_1011410_pt1 | contig 10963 bp, 8 predicted proteins | sample WorMetLIZISLAND2_FD_71113 | JGI IMG/M metagenome (GOLD analysis project Ga0056128, IMG submission 71113) | Marine gutless worms symbiont microbial communities from Max Planck institute for Marine Microbiology, Germany - Olavius geniculatus... ... | reverse complement strand
TCCTGGTAGTGCGCCTCCAGCCAGATCGCCTGCAGTTTCACGTGCGACTCCTTGGTGAACTTGTGCGACTCGATGATGTGGTAGAGTTCCTTGAAGTTGCCCGTGTGGAACGCGACCAGGGACCGTGCCCGCAGCACGGCCTCGCACTTGTTAAGAGCTTCGCAGGCGGACGGGTGGACGGGCAGAGACCAGAGGAAGCGGCCCAGACGTTCGATATCACCGCTCTCTTCGAGCGTCTCGCAGACCTGCGACACCTGCTGTGCACTGAAGTTCAGCATCGGCAGCGGCGGGGGTGGTGGGAACAGCATGGCTGACGGCGGGGCGGTGTTTGATGCCTGTATGCCGCCGGACGAGGACATCGTCATACAGGCAGTGCTCGACGTCGTCACGACCCCGGCTTTCGGAGGGTCGTCGGCGGTAGACAGTGGCGCCGTGGCCGGGAGAGGGCTCGGTCGAGCCAGCGGCATGTTCGGCGGCCGAGCTAGGTCCATGTCTCACGCACCCACGCCGACCGACACTTTCTTCACTAACCGTCAATAAACGAAACAGCACGACTGCAGTCTTCAGCTGTGATCTCTGCCGCTGTCGTCGTAGTCGCCGTACGATTATTGTCGGCCCGAAGCGTCAATGGCACCTCTCGTTTAATAGCGTTTACTGCACCGACCGGTCAATATTAGTCGGCTAAATGACGAGGGCGGAGCTGCGAGCGCCCCGCTGATTGGCCGCACTGCCTGCTCGCTCGACCAATTGACGCCCGAGCACCGACTAACGTCATGAATGACGTCTCGATAGCCGAGTTTCCGGCGTCATTGGCTGCGGCTAGCATGATCGCTGCTGCCTCAAGTATTGTAGCAGATGCATGCCTGCAGTTTGCCTCGCTGCTCGGCTGGCATCTTTGACAGTCTAAATGTGTGCATACTCTGACGGTAAATACTGTTCGATGAGAAACAGATTTTTTTTTGCAAAATCGTACTAATTGACAGTTTGTGACTTATAACTTTAATGGCTTGTATATATAGATATACAGCATTAAATATAAAAACTTACTAGTTTACATTACTGTGTAAGGGCGACCAACTCACACATCTAAAACAGCAGAAATCATTTTACTAGGACACAGAGTGATATAGAAAGACGAACTGACACAGCACCCGAAAATGAAGCCTGTGCGAGAAGAAACGGTTTCGCCAGTGGACAGTAATAGTATAGGCGTGAGCAGTGAAACAGCATGTCCGGCGGGCCGTGCCGTGCTCAGTAGACAACTAGCAATTACGGCTGGCAGATGGGTCGCGATCCCCGCGAGTAGGACGAATGGATGGACAAGCGGTCGGTCGGACGCGGCTAAGCGTGTAGGCGGCTTGCAGAGTATGAGTGTGGGACGTCACGGGATTTGTCGATCCTCGGATTAGACAGAGACTTAGTGACTGACGCTCATATTATAGCACTTTGAGTCTCATCAGTCACCGCTCTCTATATACACCGGGTGTACGTGATCCTTTCATTAATAGGCCTACTGTCACCATGGCCCACGCACTGCAGTCACTTATCACCAGCAGCGACATCTGATGAGACACAACGGTGATTCTATAGCCCTTAATTTCTTACAGCTCAGTTGGTTGTCGTCTCCACCCAAATTTTTTCAAGTGCATATAATAGGCTTTAGTAATTTAAATATACTAATTTATTTCTCTATGTTGTTATTTTATAGTTTTACTACAAATCTGCGTAGAGGAAAACTAGTTTGTTTCGGATATGCAGCCCTAGGCATGTATCACCCTTGCTGCACAATGGAGCTCTCGAATTGATACTCGGTTCAATATTCGACACTCAGAATAGGTGTTCGAGTTAAAGTTAACTATCGACGTTCGAGTTTGAGTCATCACTTGAGTCGATTATGTAGTTAATTTATCACTGCATGCAGTGCAACCGACGCTTAACAGTAGGCCTATCCAATTTGTCAAACCATTTTACGCGGCTATGGTCTGCCTGCATGTGAACCGCATTGGTTGGTCATAATGACATTATACAAGACGGCAGCGTTCGGCGTTGTCTTGCAGCACGTATTGGCAGTGGATAGGCCTATGGGTCGTAATGAGTGCTAACAGGATTGTCGGACCACGCCTCGGGCGAATTCGGCAATTTGCACCCGTCGCGCGTCGCGGTATAATTTTCCGGTCGACTACTCGTCGTCTGCATGACCCCGCCTACCGTCAGACAGGCGAACCTTATCATCTATCTCGCCTCAATTGTCTTTATCCACGCACTGCAGGCTAGGCTAGACAAGAGACTGTATACGGCAATGGGGATGTAGCCCTATCCCATCCCATCGTCAAGTAGTTCACTTGCTTGTTGTGAAACTGCGGGGAATAACACTATAGGCCTATTTCTCTTTATTCACCATAAGATATAAGCAAACAATACAGAATAACTTAGCTGAAAAAAGACAGAAAAAGATCGAAACTGCACGCTTTGAGGAAATCAGCACTTTAAGCACTTTAAACTGGTCAATAAAGTAGCGTTTTACTGTATTTTATCTCTTAGACCATTCTGGCATCATATTATAGCCTATGTGGCTTTGTATCGTATTGTGTCTGCTATTGGCGATTAAAGGTGCTCATAATTGCAAGATTTATTATATACATATAGTTCCGCCCAATAATCGTAATTACTTCTCTAAAATTTGGGTGCCAATCCAATAGTGACCATGAAAGTGATTTATTTATTGTTTAAGCATCTGACTGCGTGCATAACCGTACTCAGATAACGTTCGCTGTAGAAATAGTTCCGCCCTATGCACAGTGCATGATCAAGTTCTCGCGTGGTAGGCCTACGAGACGTCACGTGTTCAGGCTGCAGCGAGAATTGCGACAGATGGGTCTGACATAAGGCAGGGGTGGGTCAGCGAAACACGCATGTACGCGCGCGCAAGCTTTAACTCGTTGCCGCTGCCGCTGCCACCTAGCGACTGAGCTGGAGTCATATTTCAATAATTTCATTTGCGACCGACGCGGCGCCGGTTTGTATTGGGTGTCGCCGACGGCAGTCTTCATGCATCGTCGTCTGCGTCACGTGGTCTGTCGTCGCCATGGCAAAGCAAGCAGGTACCCGTCCTTCTCGTATAGGCCTATGGCTTCCCTGCACATAATTCAATATCGTCGCTAACCGGATTCCGTGTCTCTGCAGAGGTGTGTTGGCTGCCGGCGCGATGCATGCAGTTCGCAATGTCAACGATGCTCTTAAGTCGTCAATTCGATCGCACGTCCTGCGACGCTCCTGTGCAGTGCTACTGATGCAGCGTGTGACGGGCAGACGTTCGTAAGTCTTCTGTGGTCCGAAGCAAGCGGCCGCGCGAACGAGTTGACAGTTGAACTCGACACTAAGCTTGGTGGTCTGCGCTCTGCGCTTACAGTCGCATTGTGGCACAGGCTGCTGAGCCTCGTCAAGATGCAAGCAGGTTCTGTAAGCCTATACTATAGCAATACTCATAACCGCCTGCACGAGCATCAATCACTGCAAATTTTGGGATCTGTTGTTGGCTTGGCTTGTTGTTGCTTTGTTGCATACTTACTTGCTTACTTACTTTTATTTTTACATCTGCTATTTCATATTATATTATTATAACATTGATAAAGTTGTCAAAAGGCATCCTGAGAACAGACTGTGGGCGGAAGACACGGCCTCGCACAGACACACAGCAACTGCAAGATTATAATAGACGAAATATACGAGTCGTGTACAATAACCGGTACGTAGGCCTGATGTAGATAGACTGTCAACTGACAACGTAATGATGATGATGATGATACGGTGTGATGTTAGTTCACGATTGAACGACCGAAAGCATCGTATAGCTACGTGCAACGCGAGTCTGATTCCATTTCCGACAAACGTCCGCCAGAGGGCGACTTTATACTGCAGCGTTCTCAGGAGAGACACATTGGTGCCAGTTCATCGGCTATATCGTTGAACATGCGATGTTTCGTCCTTAAAATGAAGTGCTGGAAAATGCCTACAGAAACAGAAACAGAAGTTCTGCTAAGTAATTGTTTACAGCCACGTGTACTTTATACTCGGGTCTAACGTGGATTTTGGGCGGAATCGTTTGTTACAACGCAAGCGATCTCCTATTGTTACATATCTCTCGGTACCGCGGTCTGTCTGTCTGTCTGTCGTCTGTCTGCATGTCACATTCGTTGATCCCTGCTCAAACTGCTCGACGGATATACGAGTATAAGGCAATTTTGAAGCTACACTTGTGCAAGGATTCAACGACAGTGTGTCAGAAAGAGTTTTTCACCCTTAGAAGAAAAACAGATTTGTGGTCAAACTCTTAGTCACGACATGCAATTGCATTTGTTTCAGATTTATAAACAAAAATGATTCATGATTCACCAGGTGGCAGAATCGATTAGCGATTTCGCTCTTTACCGAATGACTTCGGTTTAAAGCGTCCGCTGTTTGCAAGAGAAGACAATGTGAGTGACATCATCACGAGCTGTCGAGAAAAAAGTCAAGTGCTGAGCTGATAACGTGAATACAGTGGAGTGGACTCGGTATTTAATATTGCACGTCATGGTGACACAATGCAAACACTTACAAGACATTGCAGACAATCATTCTGCCAGTCCATCTCACGCAGCAGTGAGTCGGTCGTTCTGGTTATCGCCAGGCGGCAGCAGCGGCGCTGGTGGCGGCTATCGTATTTGGTTTGGCGGGGCCGACACCTACGCCGCGGGGCGTGATAATGCGTGGCAAAGATTATCCCGGCCGGGCAGTGGGGCGGGCGGGCACCTGCTCACTGGCTGCAACTCGAAGCCTGTTCTCGGCCTCTTCTCGACGATCGGATTACCGTCGAAGCGCCGACGCCGCGAATTGCGAATTGTGTTATTGCACGCGTCTGGTGGGACGCACGGGTTGCTCATTGCGCTCTAATGGTCGTCGCTTGCTATAGGTCGTCATGCAGTCTTGTTTATCGGCGACGTCTTGCTCGCCGTATAGGCCTAGTAACTTCACACCGTCCAGTCGGTCGATCAATGTACACTGCCAACTCACACTCGTAAATTATTCTTGGTCTTGATTTATCCAAGGCGCCGAGGCGGGGTTGAGAAGAGGGGGGAGGGTTACGGCGCACGGACACGGAACAGAGTGTGGGCGGACAGGAACTGGTTTCTGTTTGTGGAAAGTTGACTCAACTCACGCTGCATGCGACGTTTTGCTGAGTAGCCTACGACACACGACTCGCTAATGGAGTGTTTACACGATCCAGCAAACGTCCAGCAAACTTCCAGCAAATGTATTCAAAATACACGTGCTAATGCTGGACGTTTGCTGGATCGTGTAAACACCCTATAATCGACAAGTGCTCCTGCGGCGAACCGGAAATTTACGCAGTCAAAACGTATCGCGAAAAAAAACTTTTTACACAGACAAACGCGATGTTAAATTACATATAAGTATATAAGTATATAAATAAGTATAAGGCCTATGGCTAATAAATTCTGTTTTAATTTTTGCATTTAGTAACGGTGAACAAAATGTTGACGTAAAATGCCAACCTTATATTGTATAAGAGGCTGCATCTAATTTGAAGGACCATATCCGAATTAGCTGCAATGGCCGTGACTGAATGAGCTGTCAATGTTTACGCAATCTGTTCAAGTTGCTTTCGTAACATTCGCGTGTCAACTGCATGTATAAAGTACTTCATGACCCGTATATCAAAATATACACTTTGGACTCTGGCAAAATAATTAATTTATTACGTGCAAGAACACACCCACGCACTTATCAACTGCAGGCTATAAGATGAACGAAATATACGCACGTCATTGGAGATCGATTGAAAGCGGAAATTTCACGTCTTATATAACTTCTTGATGTTTACTATGTTATACTGCTATACGGGGACATATTCACTCTAAAGTCCAGTCAAAGTCCAGATACCACACAATGCTATTTTGCAGCATCCAGTCTCGTCCGCTTGAAAAATTAGGCCTATATTTGGCCAGCTTCTGGGTTTTCTGCAGTTCACTAACAAAAAAACTGACACCACCACGCAGTAAACCGACTTTGCAACCAGCTAACTGCAACCGTACGCGGGTGTGGGGGCTAATGGCGGCATCGGAAAAGCGAAAATGGAAAGGACAAAAGACGTAGGCCTACAGAATCCTGCAGGACTTGCTTTATTGATCCCTATCCCACTCAAAGCTTTTGTCTTCTTGGGTGGTTTTCATGGCATAATCTGCATGGTCACAAGATGTCCGGAGCTCACTCGCACACTTTCTCTCTCATAGGCTATCAGGCTTCAATCGATGTCCTCCTCGGTCTCGTCATACAGTGCGGTCGTAATGTGGTTGAGCCAAAATGAATATACTTGGCATCCCGGCGGCGGCGAAAGATGGAATTTGGTGTCATTGAGTTTCAGCAGCTGCGAGGAATGGGATGAGGGTCGAAGCTGGTTGCTTGGGTCGATGGCGCCGCGGAGAAGCACTGCAAAGGCCGCGGGGTGAACAGTGCGACCGTGATTACACCGCCGTGCCGTGGCGACACTGCACCATGCATGGATAGCCGTTGTCCGGCTAGCAAACATCCCCGGAGATATGTACCATCGATAGACTGCATGCGGATAGATGAACGCCGCGGGAAAATGAGTAACCGTTCAACGTTCTACGTCGCAGAAACGCATCGGTTGAATGGAGCACTAACAGTGGCGGTTTTAGGCCCGGGCCGGGAAGGGGGGCACAGGCCTCCCCCAGTTTCGTAGCCACTCATAATTTTTTTTGGCAAATGTAACACAAATATCTAATTTTTGCGTTTTTAAGTTTTAGAAAAGTGGGCGAATTTGCGGCTTCCGTTGAACGTCCAAAAACCAAAAGTGCTTTAGCTCTCCCATGACCTCTGACTAGGTGTTCTGCCCCTGGACCCCGCTGGGGGCTCTGCCCCCAGATCCCCGTTAATATGCTCGCACTGCCGAGCTATAGCCATGGGGTTGTGCCCCCAGATATTGCGGGCTAGAACCGCCACTGTGCATTAGCCAAAGGACGATTGTGAGCCGATTTGACTGTCCCATTTCAGACTTGGTCCCTTTTTGAACCTTATTTTTGTGAGCACGTAGCATGGACCTACAAAGTAGAAGGTAAATTTATATAGCGCATAACGCGAAAAAACATCTCCGATAAGTTTCACAGTTGTGTATATAGAGTTGTGAATAGGCTTTTTGTATATAAATATTTGTTATAGCTTAATTGATGGCTTGCTTCATAAATATACTATACGGTTTTACTTTGAACGATTATGTCATCCATTCTGCAACAGTTGTTCCGTAATAGCGGATGAAGCAGAACCTCACAGAACGTTTATTCTGCAAACTGGATGCTGAATACTTATGCAAAGGGGAGAGTGTCGTCTTAGCAACTGAAGAACCAGCTCCTTGCAGCCAAGTAGACTGGTCTAATTCTTACAGTGTGCCCGATTATTTTCGTATGTAGGCGATCGGTTTGCAGTGTAGGCTAATTTTGGAACCATTATGCCAGAAAATAAGCGTCCTGTTCATAATGGCCGCAAGTAATATAGTGATGGGTCTGACCTGAGTATCTAGTTACCGGTTGATCGGCGTTACCGTCACGCCTGAGTGACTGTAGTGGTCACGCGACAGCTATAACACGGTATTACCTAAGCAAATATTTCACGCCTCGAGCAATGAAGTGCAATGTGGCACACGAACTCACTATAGCCGAGTTGGTTTAACGCTCATGGACTCAGTGGCCTAGCCATGCAGGATGAGGCCTATACAAAACGAAAAGAGAAGACTTATTCCAAATTGTAAAAAAATCACAATCAGGCATATGCGAGTTATCTGGAAGGAACTAAAAAGGCTCTGATACATATTAGGTACGCTTGCACTCCGCTATAACTGTCTGAAACTCGGCATATCCTTTCAACTTGACGGGTGTTTTAAGACCGTGTTTTTACCAAGTTTTATCATAAACAACCCGAAGACACATTTTCCGAACCGAGTATCTTTCACCTAGTCACGTAAGCTTTTTCTGCGCCTGCGATTCGTTTTTAATCCGACTCAGTGCTCGTCATTGGCGGCGTTGATGGGCATTTTGACAGACCTAAGTATTTTGGCTGTTCTCTTGCAGGGCATCAATGCAAAACGTGCATCTGAAAGAAATAACTAAAATATTATTTAGTAATTTAGAGAAGTTTTTTTCTGTCTGTATACGCTACTGCAGAGAGATGCTGCGCGCGTGACTGTCATGCAGTGCCAGCAGGCATGTCTGCGTGCGTGCAGAATAACTCGCTGTCACACCGTCCGTCACTCAGTACATGTCTATGATGTCTATACGGTCCATCGGAGAGTCTTGACAGGTCGCTGCCTTGAGTCGGCAGGCTTAACAAGCGTTCTGACACACTTGATATCTGCTGCAGTCTTCGGTCGCGCACAGGAACGCGCGCCATCTATCGGCTATGTGCCACACCGTCTGTCCATCAGACGCAGCCGAGAAAGGGGTTATTCGAAGAGGGAGATAAGAGGGGGATAAGATGCCGGAGAGGGAGCGTCACAGTTCGTGTGCGCTATGTCAGCGCACTCAAGCGCCTGGCCGATGACATCTAGCTCCCTCCGGCACTATAAAGAAACCGGAAGAGAACGCACTAAATACACAAGTACACAATGTCATACGGACGTATTACGCGAACACTCTACGATCACCGGACGTGTCATTGTAAGTGACTGTGTCAGTTCGTTAATGCTTAATTGTCGCTTTTCGGAAAAACTATCAAATAGGCCTACAGAATGGGTCTACAGTTTTAATCTCCTTAAGCAGTTTTAATTTAATAATATATTAGCTTAATGGCTTCGATCTTACTTTAGCCTACCAAGTTTTCTATCGTTTCCTAGTGACAATTAAATATTTTAACAATTGATGGCACTGAAATGACTGAATGGCATATGCTAATAGGCCAATCCCGTTAAGAGACCACTCGCTCACTCACTCATGGTGCATGTCACTAATCTCACTTAAACTGTGGGCTGCCTGTTATTTTAAAGCCTAATTCTCATGACATGCACACATTACAGTCATTTCTGCAAAACACACTTTACAAAACGCAATATCAAATAGGGCCTGTCATTCAAATAGCCGAAACTTCCTTTCATTCTTGCTTTGTGGCGCGACCTCGTCATATTCAATACAGAAACCTGAGTGCATGCCTGCTTACAGACTGATGGACCGCGAGAAAGTGTCTGGGCAAAGCCACCAAGCCGCCCGCGTCTTTCTGAAATCTGATTGTGATGCGCGACTCGACTACGCGCTGCGACATCGCGGGTCAACAGACAGCTCTTGATGGACGCGTCAAAAAGCATCGGACAGGACACCGGAGCAAACTGCTTATCAGTTGTCGTCGATGTCAGTCGCCACTCGCCAGATGGCGTAATCAGCGTAACGCGACGCGAGTGCATGTCGGGATAGATGACTGCCCGCCGCCGCCAGCTCTCGTAAAATCTCGCGCCCGACGAGATTCAATTCGCGATCTCAGCGTTCAGTGCAAATCGACCTGACGCCGTCGACATGGCGCGATATAATTTCTGACAGCAATATATCGCTTCAGCGCTGCGAGCAGTCAATATGCAGTATAGGCCTATAGGGCCCTCCCCCCATAGCGGGATCGCGACTTCTGGGGAACCTGTTCTGGCATAGGCCTACGTCATATTCGAACGTCGTACGATAGGAAAAATACATCAAACTTAGTCGTATAACAGCGAAACGTAAATAAAATGCGTCCGTAATATATCTTAGACATATTGGCTGCGATCGCACGAAAGTGCCATATCAAAATTTTTGTTAGGTAAATCATTCAACGAGAGGTTAAAGTGGCCAAGTTTTGCGTTTGAACGTATTGTGGTTTTTTTTCAATAAAACCTCGTCTATATATACGTTCAATACCTTCTTGACTGCAAAGTGTTTTTGTACGTTTTTGCACGTGCACAAACGCACGTCGTCATCGTACATACAGTGATCGTACGTATACGCGCGTTCTGTGAACAGGGCCCCACATTGCAACACGACGGATGGACCGACTTAAACGTCGACTCGGCTCGACCACGTGACATTTGCGTCGCAAGATGGCGGCTGATGACGTCATTATCCGACGGCGGATATCGCGCCGACGACAAACCGAGCTGCGGCCCAACAGATGAACACTGCAGGCAAAGAGGCACAGACTGGTACCATCAGAGATGCCTTTATACACCTTTTGAACTGTGCAGTCTACGTCATAAAATAGCGGGTCTGGTTTCAGCATTTCAGGAGCAGTTGTTATAATCCACTACTGAATTATATCATTTTCTCGCTAGGTTGATTTTTCAAATGATTTTGGAAATAGCTGCAAAATACATGTACGTCCAGATTTGGGCTAAAACTGCTGTCTTGAGAATTTACTGCGACTGTTATGACTGTATTTTATAATTTTTTTCTCTGTCCGTGTGTCCGTCTGTCTGTGTGTCTGTCTGTTGCTTGCTTGCTGTGTGTTTGCGTGTTTTCTTCTGCACTTTGTTACGAACAAAGTGATAAATTAAGGGAGTGAAACGTTACGGAGGTTGCATGCACCATGGCAGAAAGAGAGCTTGCAGTACTCTCTGCATATCTCTATACTATAGATTTATGGGAAAGAAATGGCGAAAAGTGGGAGATGAAAAATGGAAAAAGAGGGAAAAACCAAGTTTTCTGCATTGTTTGCAGTAAATGGCACCATCTCACCAAATTAATATCTGCCCATACGTGTCGGCAATTTTTACTGGTACTTTGTCTTTGTCGAGTCTCACCTGCTCATGTGTCTTGAACCTGTCTTCTGTGTCCGTCGCTGGCGTTGATCTACCGGTAGCGGAAAAGATGAAGATACTCGGTGTGGTTCTTGATCGTCGCCTTTCTTTCGACAGCCATGCGACTGCGGTGGCGAG
>Ga0056128_1011409_pt1 | contig 10963 bp, 8 predicted proteins | sample WorMetLIZISLAND2_FD_71113 | JGI IMG/M metagenome (GOLD analysis project Ga0056128, IMG submission 71113) | Marine gutless worms symbiont microbial communities from Max Planck institute for Marine Microbiology, Germany - Olavius geniculatus... ... | reverse complement strand
TTGGCATATGCCAAACGCGCATTATCGACTTAGGGTAGGTCACCATGAGCGCTTATAACTTTGTTCTTAGTGGACCGAATTTCACCAAGTTTTTGTATAAATACAAGGTCATTTTCGTGGACATCAAAACCTATAAGGGCTTTCAACTTACTTGAGAACCAAATTAGAAATTTGGGGCAAAGCCCAACGTGAGTTTGCACGGAGCCCTAAGTTCAACTCGGGAAAAATTAGGGGGGATTTCCCCGGCATCAAAGTCACGTTCCCCGAACTCAAAAGCATTGGCATACGCCGAACGCGCATTGTCGACTTAGGGTAGGTCACCATGAGCGCTTATAACTTTGTTCTTAGTGGTCCGAATTTAAGCATTATTTGTGTTCAACGCGGAAGAGGTCGTTTTCGTCAAAGCCGTTTAGATTTTGTTTCTATCTTTAGCGGTTCCAGAGATATTTGCGCTCAAACTCAAAAGTTGCCGTAAATCGCACTGATTTTTCAACGTTTTTTGTCCTGCCAAATTTTAAGGGGGCGGTGCCCCCTAAAAGTGGTACCCGCGTTATTACCCCCATCTAGCAGCACGTCACGTGGCAAAGTCTTATGAAGCTACTTACTTTGGCTCCAAAGATCGTTCGTCTAATACGTTACATTTTAAGACAATTTTTGATCCCCATTTGAACAAAAATTGTAAGAAGGCTCCTGTCAGGCCGCGCTGGTTGTTAGTTAGTCGGACTGCCGGTATGTGTATGACACTTGCGAGAAATCGAATCAACAATTTATTTTCGCGTTAGAACAAGCTCGCTATCTGTATTTTTCGTTGCCTGTTCGTGACTGTGCTGTATTTTGTTTGTCGATTTATTTGTCGGTCATTGTATATAGCGACTCTGTCTTCATCATTATCATCATCAGGTCGAGTCTCCTCGTATCCGAAGTTCGTTTAAAAGGTGTCTGCATGTCACTGTCGTCGTATTGTTAGCAGGTACAGCTAGCCTGTCCTTCTGTGACTCGGATTTAGTATGTAAGCAACAGTTATGTTAATGCGGCTTTCGTTATGTGACGGTATGTTCCGTGCCAGTCCGTACCAGTCTATTGGTGTTAACCAATCAGATGTTGTGTTATAAATTCAGCGCCATTTTAATTAGGACGTGAATTGAATGTTGTGTTTGTGATTGGTTAGCCCAAGCATTAATTAGGTTGTCGCCTCATTTGCGGCGCGTAAACCAGTTGTTTGAATCAGTTGTTGTTCTGACGGGTTTGAAAACAGTTGTTGTTCTGAGGCGGACCAGAATGGTTTTGTGTGTGATGGCATGCCTAAATGCTGAGGTCGTATAGCCTTTGATTTGGCTGTTGTACTGGCAATAAAATTCTTGTGTAGACCCTAGATGTAGAATTGCTTAGATTGGGAAACCTGTGTGGATGCATAGAGTATCGATAGTAACAGGGTACTCGGATAAACCCGATAGTAGTGTAATGAGGAAAAGAGGCTTTTGTGCGAGCTCTTAGACGTTGAATAGTCTGGATTTAAGCCCCTTTTATGTGGCTTAGTTGTGTGTAGATTACTTGTAATTGTTTCATATGATATTTGATTGTGTTGAGTATTTCGTAACTGTTGATTTGAACTGTGTATTGTGCAACTGTGTAACTGTGTAATTGATTTACTAATACGAAAGTTTGCAATATCACTTGTTTAAACAGTAAAAACAAACAGTTTCTTGATTGATTGAACTGTTTTATTAAATTTGCAGCCGCGACTGCATGACGATTGAAAATGTATATTTATGTGTTTATTCTTTTCGTTATTATCTGCTGTAAATATTTTGCTTATTAAATTGTATTATCGTTCTATTTTCCATTTTTTGTGTCTATTTACTTGAGCATTTGGCCTAAGTTAACTTTAACCTAAATGTAGCGTAAGCCTATGATCAAATCTCATAATCTTTAGGGCAGCTCAGCACTTTCAAGAGACATTTTTGGCAAAAAGTGCCTCATCAACCTTACATGCGACCTGATGATGATAATGATGAAGACAGAGTCGCTGCAACCTTACATTTAATGTCAGAAGTGGGATAGTTGTTAAATAGATTTGTCTTGTGGGAGACCGTGTAATTTAGCGTGTAATTTTGTGTGTAGTGTTTATTTTTGTCGTGTTGCTTATTTTGTGATTTATGTTGTTGCATCGTATATTAATTGTGTTTGTGTGCTTGTTGAGCCGTAGAAATTTCGACGTAGTCGAGGCGAGCAGTCGAGGAGCACCCGTGTCAGGAACACTCAGTGTAAGACCGGTGGTGACGATCCCAGTCTTGTTGGTCAACGCCGTGTGGTAAAATGAGTTCCACCCGTTTAGTGGTAAAGCTAGGTAAGGCGGGTACGACACAGACCGTCTGGAGGAGCTAGAAAGAGCAGATCACTTAGAAGCAATGGCAGAGACCATGCTGGTTAATCCCGTCGGAGAGTCGGAAACGGATCTCATCCGGGAAGCACGAGAGGCTTCACTGGTTCCTCTCCCCGTAGGAGAGTCGAGCACTACCACGTCGGAGGGCGGGAGCTAGGCAGTTCGTTTCCGAGAGCTAGAGCTCGAGGAGAAACGAGCAGTGAAGAAAGAAAGAAAGGCTGCTCGAGAGGCAGAAGAACGGAAGGCTGCACGTGAGGCCCAAAGATTTGCCCTGAGGGCTAAAGAAAAGAAAGAGCAGCGAACAATGAAAAAGCGTAGAGTTGAGCGTGACGCCCGTTTAAAGTCAAACTGGAGCACGAGATCTGTCTGGTGGAGCTGAAGGCCCGTCAAACCAAACCCGGAGACGGTAAGGAAATAGGCGGTCATACCCCGTCCGAACCTAGCGGGGCGGGTAATTTGGCTCATCACACGAAGAGATTTAAGAAAATAATGAGGCACTTTTTGCCAAAAATGCCTCTTGAAAGTGCTGAGCTGCCCCAATTTTTTAAGACCGTAGTAAAACTCTACGCGATGTATGAGGTTTCTGCGGAGGTACAAGCTAAATTATCAATACTTTTCCTCACTGCTCAGGCCAAATCGCTCGTTAACCAAATGTCGATTGACGATATGAGTAAGTACGATGAGCTTAAGGAGTTCTTGTTCACCGAGTACAAACTTACTCCTAGGGAGTACAAGATTAGATTTGAAACGGCTGTTAAAAATGCCGGTGAGACACACACTTTGTTTGCCGCTAGGCTACGTAATTTGCTGTTGTATTACCTCAAAAGCCGTCTTATTGAGGATTATGAAACTCTCATTGAGTTGTTGATCAGCGATCGGCTAAAGGGATCACTCCCACAGGGGCTGTTAAATTATATTCTGACCCAAAAAGAGGAAGGCTAGTATGTTGCCAGTAAGGTGGCTTCGCTCGCCGACGTATATGTCAACAACCGGGCCACGGTGGTCGGACAGAAAGCGCCGAAGGGCAAGTCCGCCAAGGTGGCTACCGCATCGACGTCAGGAGAAGCGACTGCGGGCCAGAACTACAGAGGCGGTCGTGGTGGACATTACCAGGCCGGACGAGGTGGATTTAGCGGACCTCAGTCATTGACCAATACGCAGAAGGCCAGGTGCTATACTTGCAGATAGCTTGGGCACCTAACTAGGGACTGTCCCCAAAAGCAGAGCAACAGTCGTGGTGGATACCGAGGCAGTTTCCGCGGAGGATGCCGTGGTGGACACCGAGGAGGTTCCATAGGCAGTTCGCAAAACGGAGGCGTTCAAGTCAACCTCGTGTCTACGTTGGGTCAGTCTAGAGTGGAGATCCGCGAGATGAACGTTCAGTACGAGGACGGCGGCGGACAAGTCACTCTTATTAATGCCCAACTTTCTCCATTTAAAGAGTATCCGATCGTTGATACTGTTAACACTGTTAAAAGTGCCCCCAATGTGTGTATCTATCCGCTGAAGTATGTTAGTGTGACTGTTTCGAAGTGTGATTGTGTCTCCCTAGAGGATAGTGGGTGTCAAATACCCTTGGTCAGTAACCGTCTGTTCTTATGGTGCTGTAACGAAACACTGGGGAATGTTACTCTTCACGGTTTTGGGAAGGACCAAACGGTTCGTGTCCGGTTGGTTGGTAAACCTCACTGTGTGTTTGAACGATGCCGAGCGTGGAAATGTACAGGAATTATTCATTGTGTGTGCGGTAACTGATTTACACTCACCCGACTATGATGTCATTTTACCCATAGATGTCGTTCGAGACCTACAAGTAGCAGCGGTGCAGTTAGTGTATCTGGTTGTATCACTACTGAGACCGATGTCCTCGAGGTTGAGGATAACGCCCAGGAGAATGTGGACAGTTTCCCGACGAATCATCCTCACTCAGCTGCCGAATCATCAACCTTGGCCACCGAACAAAAGCAAGACCCGACCCTAGCTTCATGTGGGGTTTAGGCCACTTTTCTCTGTGGTTTTGTGGTACACAAAGACCTGCTTTATCACTAAGACCACGTAGGTGGCCAATCTGTTGGTCAGCCGTGTGTTAGTTTCATCGCTACGGACCAAGTGTCTAATGTGACCTAAGTGGGAACAACGGCTGGGTCAATGTCGAAAAATGACCGTTCAATCAGTAAACGTAAGCGTAACGTAGGGTGCAGTATGTCTCATGGGGCATACACTGTTGTGCTACTATGTGTTTTTTGCGTTGTATTGATTGTTGGCGTACCAACATACCGTCACGATTATATGTTTGGAAATGTATTAACCCCCATATCTATTGTATCGAGTTGTTTGTTGCCTAGTCAGCGAGTTGAAGACGACCAGATCGCGCATCTTCAGCCCGATCAACGACCAGAACTTTGCTAGCTGCTCGACGAGTTCGCTGCCCAGTGCGACGACCGAAAGAACATTGCTGGCTGACGGCAATCGTGACACATGACGGTCTCTACGAGTGGCTTCGGATGCCATTTGGTCTCAAGAACGCTGATGCAACATTTGTCCTCGCTGTTCGATCTATGCTGCGACCGATTCATTATTTTGCTGATTTGTATGTCGATGATATTGGGGTGGGCTCTCAAGATTGGGAGAGCCATGTATGTCAATTCAGCGGATATGACAGACGGATATGCCGATTTTTGAGTATTGTGAGCGAGGCCGGCATGACCCTGAATTTGGTTAAGTGTGAGTTCGGCAAGCCCAAAGTGAAATTTGTGGGACGTATGGATGGGTCCGGAAACCATCGACCCGATCCGCAGCGTTTACAGGGCTTGGCCAAAATTGAGGTGCCCCTCACCAAAAAAGCGGAAAGCTTTGTTGGGAGCTTTTTACTACAGAAAGTATATCCCTCATTTCTCAGCCATTGTCATGCCCCTCACCAATCTGACAAAAAAGGGTGTGCCCAATGTGATTGTATCGCGTTGGTCCGGGGATTGCAAACAAACTTACGATCGCCTGAAGGCCGAACTATCGTCCACGCAAATGTTGCAAATCCCCACCATTGCAAAACACCATTTCAAATGCATACCGATGCTAGTGGGAAGGCCGTGGGAGCCACCCTAGGACAACTTGACGAGCAGGGTGTGGAACGACCCTTGGCTTTTGCTAGCCAGAAACTAAGTGACACCCAGATGGGCTGGTCCACTATCGAGCGGGAAGCCTATGCAGTGATATGTGCCTTAAATAGGTTTCGCGACTTGATTTTCGGGTCCCGTGTGTCGATTTTCTGCGACCACATCCCATTGCAATACATACGGGAGTGTGCCCCAAGAGCGTCAAACTCCTTTGATGGTCACTGGCTCTCCAAGAGTTTGATTTGGACTTTCATTACAAAAAAGAACCACACAATGTAGTTGCAGATTTGCTGTCACGTCAATGATGATGAAAATCTGTGTGGTTATTGTACTGTAAATTGTGTTTATTATGCTGCACATATATGTATTGCACTGCAATATTAATTACTTGATTATTTGTGTATTTACTAGTCACTTACACACAGGTCATAAAGTAAATGTCATGGACTAGTTACGTTATAATTGTTGTAACAATTGCATGTGATTATTATGTTTGTCATATTGTGTAGTATGTATTGTATAATGCACCCTGATGCATTATCATGTTTATTAGCGTACACCTGTAATCAATTTGCGTATTATATGTGTAACCCGAGGAAAGAAGTGAAATGGGTTTAGTTTGTCCCCCATTTTGTTTATTTCCCCAAGGCGGGAGTTGTCAGGCCGCGCTGTTTTTTAGTCAGTCGGCCTGCCGGTATGTGTATGATTTGCGTCGCGTAAACGAGTTGTTTAAATTAGTAATATTGTTGTTCTGACGGGTTTGAAAACAATTGTTGTTCTGAAGCGGACCAGAATGGTCTTGTGTGTGATGGCATGCCTAAATGCTGAGGTCGTGTACCTTTTGATTTGGCTTTTGTATTAGCAATAGGTTTTTTGTGTAGACCCTAGATGTAAAGTTGCTTGGATTAGGAGGCCTGTGTGGATCCCTAGAGTAACGATAGTAACAGGGTACTCGGATAAACCCGATAGTGGTGTAACGAGGGAAAGAGACTCCTGTGAGAGCTCTTAGACTTTGAATAGTCTGGATTTGAGCGCCCTTTTATGTGGCTTAGTTGTGTGTAGTTTATTTGTGATTGTTTTATATGATATTTGATTGTGTTGAGTATTTCGTAACTGTTGATTTCGTAACTATTGATTTGAACCGTGTATTGTGTAACTGTGTAATTGATTTACTAATACGAAAGTTTCTGATATCACTTGTTTAAACAGTAAAACCGAACAGTTTCTTAATTGATTGAACTGTTTGATTGGATTTGCAGCCGCGACTGCTAAACGATTGAAACTGTATATTCATGTGTTTATACTTTTCGTTATTATTTGCTGTAAATATTTTGCTTATTACATTGTATTATCGTTCTATTTTCCATTTTTTGTGTCTATTAACTTGAGCATTTGGCCTAAGTTAACTTTAAGCTAAGTCTAGCGCAGGTCTAGGATCAAATCTCTTAAGGAAACTTTACAGCCCCCGTCCCCGGTGAATGGTGCGCTAGTAAGACTTGGTCATTCTCTAGCGCGTGTAAAAATTTGGGGGCGCAGCATCCCCTTGGGGCCGAAATATGTTCTCCGAAATATGCGCTTTAGGTAAGTACGATTTCACATCGAAATCTCCAAGTTTACTAGACCAAACTTCACCGGACTTATTTCGCCTAACGCATGAGGAATCGCGGTAAATGGAATGACTATCCGATTTTGAATATCTTCATCGTTTCGGAGATATTTGCCGCCGAAGTTCAAAGTCGTCCGAAATTTGGGTAAATTTTGCATGTTTTTAACCCGTGAAATTTTTTTGGGGTGTGCCCTTATAATTTTGGACCGGCATTATAAAATTGAGCCTAGTACTGACCATCGTGCAAAATTTCACGCCGGTCGCCCCACGCATCTCAAAGATCTCGCGTTGAAAATAAAATTCAAAAAACTGGAAATTTGGGGCAAAGCTTAACGTGATTCCGCCCGGCGCTTTACGTCCGATTAGGGGAAATTAAAAGGGGTAAAATTTCCCCGGCAGCAAAGTCACGTGGCCCGCACAGAAATACATTAGCATACGCAAAACGCGCACTATTGAATTAGGGTGGGTAAACATCATTTGCGTAATCTCTGGTGTTAATGGACCAAAGTTCACCATTTTTTTAATCAACGGAGTGTTAATTGTACTTGATAACGCTTTTTACCGCTTGTCGATAGCTTTATTCGTTCTAGAGATATTTGCAGTCAAACACGAAAGTTGTCGTAAAACGTACTAAATTTTGGACGTTTTTTGCCCTCCCAAATTTTAAGGGGGCGGTGACCTTCAAAAGTTGCACCCGCGTTATCACCCCCATCTAGCAGCACGTCACGTGGCAAAGTTTAGTAAAACTGCTTCCCTGGCTCCAAAGTTCTCGCGGCTAATACGCTACATTTTAAGACAATTTTTAAAAAAAGTTGTAAAAAGGCCCCCGTAACCGCTGGAAGGGGGCGCTAGTAAGACTTGGTCATTCTCTAGCGCCTGTAAAAATTTCGGGGCGCAGCGCCCCCTAGGGGCCGAAATATGGTCTTTCGAAGAATTTGATTTGGGTGGGTAAATATTAGTTGCGTAATCTCTGGTGTTAGTGGACTAAAGTTCACACACTTTTTTGATTCAACGCGGAATTAACTGCGTTTGATAAAGCCGTTTACCGCTTGTCGATATCTCTATCCATTTCCGAGTTTTTTGCGGTCAAACTCAAAAGTTGTAGTAAAACGTACTAAATTTTGCACGTTTTTTGCACTATCAAATTTTAAGGGGGGAAGGCGGTGCCCCTTAAAAGTTGTACCCGCGTTTTACCCCAATTTAGCAGCACGTCAAGTGGCAAAGTCTCATGAAGCTAATCCCTTTGGCTCCAAAGTTCTTGCGGCCAATACGCTACATTTTAAGCAATTTGACTCCCCTTTGAAAAAAGTTGTATGGGGCCCCCGTTCCCGGTGGGGGGTGTGCTATTAAGACTTGGTCATTCGCTAGCGCGTGTAAAAATTTGGGGGCGCAGCACCCGTTAGGGGCCGAAATATGGTCTTCCAAAAAATGCGCTTTCGGTGGGTACAATTCCACATTTCAATCTCCAAGGTTACTGGACCAAACTTCACCGGACTTGTTTCGCCTAACGCCGGAGGAATCGCGGTAGATAACATGTTTGTCCGATTTTGAATATCTTTATTCGTTTCCTAAATATTCGCCGCCGAACTTAAAAGTCGTCCGAAATTGGGCTAAATTTTGCATGTTTTTGGCCCCTGAAATTTTTTTTGGAAAGGCCCCTCGAAGTTTTAGACCGGCATTATAAAATTGGGCCTAGAACTGACCATCGTGCAAAATTTTACGCTAACGGGAGCCCCCTTACAACTTTTGTTAAACGGGAGTCACAAATTGCCTTAAAATATCGTCGGCTCAAAGTTACAACGTTTTATGTCACATTTAAGTAGTTTTGAGAAAAACGCGATTGAAAGTTTGCAAGCAATATTTTCTGCAGTGATTGTCCCTACTGCACTGAAGACTATATTACCATTTTATTTACTTTAATGACACTGCCTATCTAGCGTATTAGGATTCAGCAATGTTTGGTTCATTTGCTTTTAAACATTTTATAGTCTTGTTTTTTTCCAAATTTTCTGGACATAGAATTTTGTTACATTAAAGAAATTTTAAAAAGCCGGACATAGAATGTTATAACTCTGAGAACAGCGATCAGCACTAAAGTAGATTCAAAATGCTTGAAATGTTATATTTAATGTTAGTAAATGATAATTTTAATGCTGAAGACAATATCACCAATATGTTCACTTTTATGACGCTGCTTATCTAACGTATTAAGCTTCAGCAATGTTTGGTTTATTTGCTTTTAAACACTTTAGAGTCTTGTTTTTAACTTCCATGGACATAGAACTTTGTTACATTACAGAAATTCAAAAAAACCGGACATAGAATGTTGTAACTCCGAGAACAGCGATCAGCACTAAAGCAAATTTAAGAGTCTTGTTTTTCATCTTTTATGGACGTAGAACTTTGCTACATGATGGAAATTCAAAAAAAGCTGGATATAAAGCGTCTGTGTCCAGCTTTGTTTAAATTTCCATCATGTAACGAAGTTTTAACTCCAAAAACAACAATCAGTACTAAATTAAATTAAAAATGCTTGAAATTTTATATTTTACGTTAGTACAGTATAACTTTTACAATCTTGACTTTTTCTAACTGTTTGTCAAGCAGACCGTCTTTTCGGAGCTGAACAACTTCGGAGCTGGATCGCACTGACTGAGCACTGCACTTTAATACACACACTGGCGTCCTAGCAGTGGGGATGGTTAGGGGAAAACTCCCGCAAAATTTTAGCCTGTTAAAACTTTCTTTTTGTTCAAAAATTTTTTCAAAGAATACCAAATCTGGTGTTATTGTAGGACCCCATTTTGGGGGTAAATTTGAGAGGCAGCATCTTCTGCATTGGAAATTTGCGGTCACCTGACGAAAAATTGAAACTTCCGGCTTGCCCGAACATCTTAACCCACAATGCCGCTAGCGACAGCCCTGGACAAGTAAGTACTAATGGGTTACTAGATCTACTAGGCATATCAGCAGTTAATCTCAGAACGTCTTTTCGGAGCTGAACGACTTCGGAGCTGGATCGCACTGACTGCTGCAGCTGCTTTTGACTCTGTTGCTTCATTGGCACGGCTCTTTTGCTCTCGTCTCTGTAGGCCTACTAGTTTTTGCCTAAAACACACAAGCAGCACGGTGTTTGTCAGATTGTGTGCTCACTGCTTTAGGACTTTAATTAGCACAGTCGTAAAGTTAAAAAACTAATCAAATTTTAATGCTGGAACTTTTTATTTTTAGGCAAATAGTTACCCTAATTAGTAATACCAATATAAAAGTTAATGTTAAGCAAGATACCATGCAGAATACACAGAGACCATATTTCCAAAATATCAAGTCAAAATACCAGTTTTTTTTCAAAATTTATTTCCTCTAGGTGTCGTGGCCACACTGTGAGTACATGACTAGTGCATGACTAGTGCAAACCTGTTTACGACTACCTCTATCAGACGATGATAGTGAATGTTAGATATGACCTGGAAACTGAAAAATTACCACACAAAATTGAGCAGTATGCTTAGGACCATAGCGAGTTTACTTCATTTTAAGTTGATAGACGAACAGACAAATCAATTTCTTGCTTTTTGTCCTTGGGGTCTGGTCGCAGTGGTCGTTTCAAAGCTGAAGCAGAACGACTCCGGAGCTGGATCGCATTGACTGCAGCTTGTGGCGCTCGGCCCTGTACTTGTTTCTGCCTAAAACACACAAGCAGCAAAAATAACTAATTAAAATAATTATATTCTGCAGTGATGTGCAAATTTAGTAATATTTATGTGCTGGAACTATTTGTTTTGAGCAAAAGTTATGTCAACCTTACTATATTGCACGAATAATTTAACTGTCTGTCTGTCGTGTCCGTCATACTCCTCT
>Ga0056128_1011405_pt1 | contig 10967 bp, 5 predicted proteins | sample WorMetLIZISLAND2_FD_71113 | JGI IMG/M metagenome (GOLD analysis project Ga0056128, IMG submission 71113) | Marine gutless worms symbiont microbial communities from Max Planck institute for Marine Microbiology, Germany - Olavius geniculatus... ... | reverse complement strand
TTCAACCTTTTTGCTGCAGCGGAACCCTACATAAGTGTGACAATCACTCACGGAACCCCATGCAATGACAATGATAAGCTAGTTCAGCGGTGTAGGCAAAGTGGAATTTTTAGGGTGTCTGGGGATTGATGTCCCCAGAGTCAAGAAACATAGAACCTGTGAGAGTCTGGATTCTGGGGCATATCCCTCAAACGCTGAAAATAAAACAGCAGGCAAAAGATTCGTTTAATTTGACCGTATTAGATAATATTATTTAGCAATTTTGTTTTATCCGTAACGAAAATCACCCTGACGAGGCGGTCGCCAACGGCACAAAGATTATCATTGAATCTTTTACTTTTTTACGCCCACGGACAACTCATGGGTCTGGACCCCCAGTAAGTTGCGCTGATGGGCGATGCTTTTTGTATTTCTCACGCACAGTGTTTCAAGAAATGAAAGTCTTTCAATAAATAAACACACGATTTTATAATAGTTAGTGTTCGATGTTCAATGCAAATATTCTAATATTGTTAACAACAAGGAAAATATTCAACACTGCATGCTAAAGTAGACGGTTAGAGGCGCTAATTTGTAACTAAGCATGATCGGTGCATACGGAGCTATACTTTAATGGCTTGGTTTGACGTAATTTCGCACGCAAGGTTATTTATTTTATTTTCTTACTGACCAGCCGTGGAACCCCTGGCATATGCTCGCGGAACCCTTGGGTTCTGCGGAACCCCGGTTGAAAATCACTGCCTTGGAGTATTGCAAATGACGTCGCGTAAACTGTAGACGCTAAATTTAGATCTGTAGACACTGTGCGCTGTGTTAGTACTTGGATGTCTGTAACCATTTCTTAGCATTTTGCTCTATATTGTATTAGGATTGTCCTTGTGTCATTTTGACGACAACGCTGGCACTGACCGCAAGAAAATACAAGTGTGGAATTTTTGCATTACTATTTTGTTTGTAGTTTATTTTAGCCTGGGTTAGCACCACTGGCAGTTTTTATCAATATTATCTAATTGTTTTTACCCATTTTCTATTTTAGTCGCCAGTCTTCACTCTATTCTGGTGTGGATTGATATTCATGTTGAACATTAATAGCAGTAGAAAAGCATACTGCTGTAAGTGAGTTTTGCATACATTTGTATATTCATGAAATTTGCCATCTTGTTGGTAGTGTGCTCACTGCTCAGGTCCATCGGTCTTCAGTCACGCTTCGTTGTGCTCCTCGCTTGTCGGTGACGAGGTCTTCAGTCTTCAGTGATGAAGTGGTGAGCCACGCTCCTTCCAAAAGGTATAAACGAAAGTCAGCCGCCGCCGCTAGATATATAGATATCTGAGTCAGACCTCGACGCGGTCGGTATAGCACCTGCTATAGGGCCTAAGCCGGGGCTTTGGCTGGGCACGGGTGTAGGGTTTTACTGCGGTATTTGACCGCAATCTTTTGGCTACTGCCAGTGGCGTTTTTCATAGGTTATTGTTTGTAGAAATATTATAAATTAATAAAATCATATTAAAATAGTAAAACTATAATAAAACAATAAAACCAATAAAATCATATCAAATCTATCAAACCAGTCAGTTCGTACACAACTATAAATGCCGACTTAGATGTCCGCGGGTTACACATTCATCCTGTCACAGCTTAGTCATGGGAAATGTGGCGGCGCTGAAGAATGTCTGACACATAGTCCGTCTGGCCCAAGAACCTTGAGAGAAGAAGAACTCACCGTTCACCGCGGCACGCTGAGCATGACACGGAGAACGGCGGTCAATCGGGTCAATCGGAGAGTCGAGCAGCAGTACATCCAAGACGAAGAATGTTATGCCGGAAAGAAGGCTGATGCTGACATAGAACCGGGATTGACGACCGTACACAAGGGCTAAACAAATCGTCGTATTGATTCGTCACAGATGAGAGAAATAACAGCATATCAGACAACGCTCTAAGCTTGCCGCGAAATTAAAATAAAATGCAACACTAACACTATAAGCTTATAGAGTATACAAGCAAATGTATAGGCCTAATGCCAACGAAAGAATTAGAATTAACGTGGACTAACAAAATTACCATAATTAACTGCTCACAGGCAGATTAGGCAAATTTATGTATGCTACTACGGTATTATCTTTATCTATTCATTACTCGACACTAACACGACCTGCCGTAATCTGAACATATTTGCCAACTTTTATTTTACCGTAGCCTAACCAATTTCTTTTTAGCCATTAGATTCTTGCATTTTTATAATCGGACGTTGCACAACATTAAATGATGGATGAAAAATTAACCACTAAAACGCACGTCTGCATTTCGAAAAAAAACATCGAACTTCTGCAGGAGTTCATCTGCCGTCACGAAAGTGCTCTACGCACCAACACAGTCCGTGCAAAATTGAAAGGAAAACTGTTTTCAGAAAACAGATGTTTAATTCACAGTCGCGTGTTCGGCGCATTGCCGAGATGCTGAAAATTAGAAGCGCTTGTCTTAGCACATAAAACCATAGGCCTGTTCACAACTGCTATCCAAACTAAATGGTGCCACTTTACTGTTCAAAGTAGATTCAAGTAGATCGCAGGTATTTTTGAGACTGCAGTGGCACTAATTTGACCCAAATTTGGCAACGATCTGACGAGAAAAACGCTGGCCTCACTCTTTTGGCCTACCCGGTATAGATGTGCAGATGAATACTACTACAGCCAGAACGCTGTAGAAATGGATCGAATGAGGGATGCAGGCTGACAACGCTATTTCCGCCGAAGCGTTAAGGGCCTGCGACATCGCTGACAGTAAATCCTCGCTATCACAGACCACTTGACGAGTCACGACGAAGTAGGCCTATTATGCTGCTGCATGCAGCATGCCGCTCAATTGCCAACCCGTCGATCCGACTGTGCTGGCGCTACCGCAGATGCAAACGCTCTCAGAACGGCAGTTCAGCGTTTCCGTGCAGACTAGCGTGAAGGCTTATATAGTAGCCATAACAGCTGTAGGTCTCGTAGAACTGTAAAAGCAAACGTTTGCTGATCGGTCTAAGACTTATAGCGTAGCACGTTCATGGAGAAATACTGAGCGCGTATATTCTGTTCCGCACGCAACGTCGTACGTAGCTATCTACAAGCCGGTCGGAAGTAGGCATACATGTACATTATATATGATTGTATCGAATTTGCGACTTCCTTTTAGCTAAATGAATGACTTGATACAGTTGTCAAGCACATATCGGTATTTACAGCTTAATCTATTTGCCAGAATATATCTATAGTATTTTATTAGACTAAGAGTGGCAAAACGAGCTTATGTTCAACAACTAAAAAACCCAGCTGTCGCTAGGGAAGACGCGCTACAGCCTATACAGTTTTTGTACTGACCTTCAAGGTCATCCAAGTTCAATGATTTTCATCTCAGCTAAAAAGGCATATGCGATTTTCTAATAGTGATTAGTAGTAACCATGGCCCTATCTCTCACCGTTTCCGGGATATGGCCATTTTCCGTTAAAAACGCCCATTTTCCTCACCCCCTCTGTTTAACCCTAATTTCGAAAATGTTTTTTTGCACTAGATCGCTGAAACTTTGCATACCTAAATTTAAAACACGAAACTTACTCCTGTAAAAAGTTTTTCTATAAGCTTTAACGGCTAGCCATATTATTAATGAATCTTACAGACAGACAGACGACAACGATGCCAAAGACGCCTTAGGCCTACCGCATAGGCCTAACTGTAGCGCGTCAAAAAGTCAGAAATATGGACATGTGAGTATATTCGTCACGGCAGGTGTTTTTGCTACCCTGCTTTGTAGAAAGCCGGAGAAGAGTCAATGTTTCTGATGTGGGAAGGAATCTAATTCGAGATCTTTGGACCACAGACGGAGGGCGCGCTTCCCGAACTGAGTCCGTGTCCACTCGACAACAGCTGCGTTAGTTGGAACGCAGCTGTCGGCGTTCAAATTCTTTGCTGTTAAATTTGACCATAGCATATGTTGCTAAAATATGCCCGGCCGCGTTGATGAAAAATGTCATTTACATATTTACACAACACCCGTCCGTTACTTAGTATCAGTTACCGCCCAGAAGAGCCAGGACTGGAAAATTGGCTCCAAAAACATAAAACTTTCATATCATTCATGAAACTTATTTCGCATATAACACATTTTCTCTTTAATAATTGCTAAAAATTTTATACTAAACTGTTGAACCACTTTGAAGTATTGCAGTTTTTTTGTACAGGCGTCTTTATTGCCTCACAATGCACCTTAGATCGTACATGCCGGAATGCTAACTGATGCTTTTGATTTTTGAAGCATGCTGGCTTTTCATCAATATTGTCAATTTAGAAACAATGACAACACTCACGGCAGCGAAAACGTACATTCTATGACTACATTTTATCTACTAGTAATGTCAGTATAACTAAACAAATTCTACTTTTTAGAAAATCAGCCTTGTAAATAAGTTTATCATCAACAACACACCGTTAGCACGTGTGTTTGTTTTCATATTGTCCACTAACCGGAAATGACGCACGCTGTCAAAAAATTCCATGTGTGAAATAAATATTCATTGCAGTGAGGTGAAACTTGTGTCGTCGATGTTATCTTTTTTTCTCAAGTTCTCTCACTGTATGAAAAGTCTTGGTCTCAGTCTTGACATAACTGTTTCAAGCACACAGGTGCTTTTTGTGTGCTGTAATTTGTTGTTGCTGAATTATATTATAGCAACTCAGCAATAAATGTCACTGAAGACCGCACCGACCACACCCACCCGAAAAATTATCCTGAACGCTCGGCCTCGTTTCCAGTCAGTGTGTAGTATTAGGAACGCTGTAGCTCAGTTATAGGCGGCGAATTGCCAGCAGATCAGAGTCCTATATGATGTGACTTGCAACGCTGCCAATTGAGTGCAATATATGGCAAGAGAGATGCAGCAACACGACACGTTCGAATATTATTATCAGATTTATCTGAGCACTCGCTGGAGTCAGATATGCGTTCGCTTGTTCACTCGGAGCATGATCTGGCACATTCGGAAACTACCGCTCCAAGCAATCGGAGCACGTTCCAAATGCTCGGGAGTCCAGAGTGCGAGGTCTTAGATCTCCAAAAGCATGAATGAGCTTGTTTACATATCTGGACATGGCGATGATCGGAGAAATTAAAAGAAAAATGCAATGGGTTACTAATTTGCCTCGTTTAATGGTTATATAAATGCATGAATTGCATGTTGCCAAAAGAGAAAGTGGTTGCATGTATAATGTTTGTTTTATGCTGCGCTAGCGTAAATGTTTCCCATCATGCATCAGCGTCGTGGGTTAAAAAATGTAGGCAGGGCAGGAATTGCAAATTTCTGACAGAATTCCGATCAGACGACAGACATACAGTTGCATGTTTCCAGCAGTGGAGATTATGTGTGCTCCAACATTCAATTTTGCTGCTAAATTTTGTTAAAATGGGAGATCATAACCCCAAATTTTGCATTTTTGGAAGAAAAATTTCGGACATGAAAAAAATCTTTTAACAATTTTTCGACAGCCCAAAATTTAGGGGCCTCCCCGGTTACAAAGCCACTGTCACCAGGCGTGTGACTAAGTGCATAATCGACTTAGCAGAAAGCTGAAAACGGTTTTCTTTCAGGGTTTGCTGACCATTAAAGTTAATTATCCCAAAAATTTCTACGCAAATAATGTACTGCCGCTACAACAGTCATTTTTATTTATAGATGAGGCTGCCATGGTAGTTGTTGTGTTTTGTTTACTCTGGGCCAGATCATGATAATCTACTAGTGCTCTGCAGGCCACACTGTTACCCGGGTTGGAATATTCGAACGCGCCCACAGTAGATGACCGCTATAACGCCACCAGAGATGTGCGGAGCATCCGCGGATGGGACGTGCATTCGCAAGCTTTTTGCGGCAGCGGATGCTTTCTGAGAAAAACTAATTTTTTTACTGCAACGTTTCTACTTTCTAGTAAAAATAATACTGCAAAATTCTAGTTGCATTTGCAGTCTTTTTTGCACATGCCACATTGGTTAAAGGGGATCAGCCGATTTTTCAACAATGTCACTGTTGCTGGCAGTGTGGACGTGGTCACAGATGCCTGATGGCTTACTTTAGCAGACATGGTCGCGGACGCAGACTCAAATTTTCAGGATCCGCATATCCGTGAACTGCACAATGATGCACTGATATGCTTTGTTAATGTCCAGAGATATTTAATTATGTTCTCTGTGTATTTATATGCAGAATAATGGTACAGTTGGTGTTGAGCTGCTGATGGTGGCTTTCTAACTTTTGTAAGCTGTCTGCTGTGTAAATTCTGCATCACCGCAGTTACAGAATGAATCCTGGGAAGCATCGTCCTGCACGCAGGCAGTCGGTGACTGATGACTTTGAGCGGGAGACTAAACTGGTGGTGTTGAACTTCTTGGGTCTGGTACCGGCCAGCTGTCCGGCGACAGCGGAGGTTTGTGATAGTGTGAGGGTTGACGTCGGGTCTGATGATGATGATGGTGATGACATGCAGTCGCAGCAATCACATGAAGCAATGCCGGCTGTCGTTTTTGATTTGCAGCCGGTGCCAGAACTGCAGGGTGAAGAAGATTGTAGCATGGTTCACAATGGAGAACTCATTGCCCATGTTGGTGAGAGATTTTGCACTGCAGAAGTAGTTGTCAGCAGTGAAGATGGAGATGAAGCAAGGTTCGGCAGAGAACCTCCGTCTAATGCTGCGTTGGCCCACCAGCTTCGACCAGCCAGAAGCTCTGGCCATCATCAGGCACAATCATCATCACTGCTGACTCCAGCAATACCCACCTCATCTCGTACGCCATCTCCATGCAGCGCAGGTTATAGTTTGAGAATTTGCCTTTTACAAATTTTAAGAATCGTAAAAAATTGTGAATTTTGTGTACGAATTTTGAACGCATAACAGATTTTATTTTCTTTCACACTTCTGACGCATCAGAGTAGTTGTTGCGTATTAATTATTAATTGCTGTGTTGCACCAGAACAATCAGTTGAATGGGCTCGTAGCCATGGTAGTCCTAATACGGCCAAACAGATTTTTTTTATAAATCTTAAGGAAATTTTAACAATTTTACTACATTTGTAAATCTTATAAATTTTATAACTGAAAGTCAAGAATTCTCGAACTCTGGTGCAGGCGGTCCGGCACTGTTGGAGAGACAGTCAAGCTCGCGGTCGACCACAAGTTCTCGCAGCAGGTCATCAGCTACGCGGAATTCGAGCATCAATGTCCAGGTGGCTGCCAATCTGGAAAGACTTGTCCGGGCGCACACTCTTCCACCACTGGTGATACCGCTTCGGGATGAGTTATCTCATGAAATGGCGATGCTTGGAGTCGGTGGACAAGAACCGGCTAATGGTCATGATGATGATGGTGATGATGCTGATGCTAATGGGGCTACTGCTGCTCAAGGTGATTTATTACAGTTTGTTGATTTAGATGATGATTGCTTATGTATGCCTGCTTTGAAGGTGAAGAGTTAGTTATAATTTATTAATTATAATAGATTATAACTATAAATTAGCATGGCTGAAAGTTAATGCTAATCGTAATTAAATGGTAGATTAACTGCTTAAGCATAATTATGATTTTATTAGAAGTTTAATTGTTTTTTGAAGTAGTAAATTTTATGCACAGTGTGATTTGAATGAAAACATAGTAATAGATTATAATTATTATATATTAACTATAATTATTATAATGAATTATAATTATAATTAAAATTAGTTGGGTCTTAAAGGCAGTCAGTTAAAGTGATACATTGGGTAACAGTATCATAGTTTATACAACATTAAGTGCCAGCAATGTAAATTAGTCTAGAGTCAAATGATTTCACTCAAATCATGCTGCATAAAATTTACTAATAGTTGAAGCCAATTAAGCTTCTATTAAAGGTCCATGGCCATGGTCAAACTCATTCGTGCAATTTCTGTAGATTTAAATTAGACATTTATTTTCGTGTATATAATATGTCGATTTGAGCTTCATAAATATATGAAATTAATTCATGATTTCAAACGAAATGCGGCATTACGTTACGTTATGCGAAATATTTTAATCTGGCTCTCAATTGCCACCGAGATCAATGACCTTGGATGATCTTGAATGCAAAAATATGGGTTATTATGGATTTTTCCACGATTTTGGGCTGCGAAACACATTTCAAGAGCGGCAGCATTCACACGAGACGATAGCACCCTCTGGCATATGTAAATACATCGTATGCAATGTCAGTTGCTTGATCGATGAGCTTAGACTTGTTCGCAGTGGGCCTTCAAATGTGCACCGCTGTCGTGCATTTACCTTTGCATTAGCTGGGCTTTTCTTGTAGTTCTCGTTTTAGTTACCAAAATATTTCTGCTGATGTCAACATTTTACAGTTGATTGCGTGACATATGCCTCTTTGATCTCAGTCTCTGTATTTTGTGCTGAGCTTCTTTGTAAATGATTGCATTTCATGGCACACTTCTCAGCAGATACAGACATCATCATGGTTTTCTCTTTTGATTTACTTTTATTTTTTGATGTGCAGAGACAAAACTTAAACTATTTTACTCTTAAAATCAAACTCTAGCTGATCAGCAGAAATCTAAAATTGCAACTGCACAGTTCAGAGTTGGGACAGCAATGGCACGAGACCTGTGCTTGCATCTGTCACAGTTTCAGAGTTTGTTTCAACAAGCAGTGCACTAACGACTATTTATACTTTTATTTTTATTCTGCACATTTACATTATTTTATTCGTTCATTTTAGGCATTATTATTAGTCGTTGGTTTATCTGTTGTATGTGTTCTGGTGATTAAGATCATGCTCATTCTCCGGAGACTGAGGTTGCTGATATGCTGCGAGCCGTTGGTGATCATGTAAATGAAGAATTCGGTGAAATGCTGGCAGCTGCCGTTGCTGCTATTTTGCCACTGCAGGCTGGCAACCAAGATATACAGTATTCTATATGGCAGTCTGTTGCTGCGAGGCTTATTGGACGTGTGCACCCTGGCTGGTCTCAGGTACTGTAAATGACTGTCTGCATGTTTGTAGTTTTTAAATAGCAGACTAGACTACATGAGTACATGTACATTGTTGTTTCATAAAAAGTGCCCTTTTCTTTCTTTCCAAATTCAGTCAAAGGGTGGTAAATTTGGTATTGGCTGTTTTAGCGTGTAAATGGTTGAAGACAGGCACAGACATGCTGCTTATCATAATGAGCACTGGCGATAGGCTTCTTAGAAATGTTAACATTGATGACCTTGAATGACGTTGAACCCCCAAAATAGGAGATTTTAGTGAATTTTTCGCAATTTCAGGCTGCTACCCTCATTTCTAAAGTGAATTGCGCCAAAATGGCTGGAGATGGACCAAGACAACTTGCATACCGGTATGAAATTTTCAGCAATGGATTGGATGTAGATTTTAGCAATTAAAGTCCGGACCCTCTAGATTCAAGGAGGCCTGTGCACACGTGTGTCAAAGAGGGGTACCTCTGTAAAAAGTGGTTATTTATCTGCTTTTGGCTTGTCTAGTGTGAAAATGGTTGCAGATAGGCACAGACATGCTGCTTATCATAACAAGCACTGGCGACGAGCTTCTTAGAAATGTCAACGTCGATGACCTTGAATGACTTTGACTTTGAACCCTCAAAATGAGGGGTTTTAGTGAATTTTTCACGATTTCAGGCTGCGACACGCATTTTAAGAGTGAATTGCGTCGAAATGGCTGAAGATAGACCAAGACAACCTGCATATGAAATTTTCAGCATGGAATGTAGATTTTAGCAGTCCAAGTTGGACCCTCTAGATTCAAGAAGGTCTGCCCCCGTGGGTGTCAAAGAGGGTACGGTACCCCTGTAAAACGTGATTATTTATCTGCTGTTGGCTTGTCTAGCGTGAAAATGGTTGCAGATAGGCACAGACATGCTGCTTAACATAACAAGTACTGGTGACAAGCTGGTGATGACCTTGATTGATCTTGAATCCTAAAAATAGGGTTTTTTAAGTGATTTTTTGGCTGCAAAAGAGTGAATTGCGATGAAATGGATGGAGATAGACCAAGATTACCTGCGAACAGGAACTGCTATAGGCTCTCGTGCATCTCATGAGCATTAGCTCAGATTTCTTGTTGACAGTTGTGAAAGAAAGAAAAAGGGTGTCTTTTTGTGAAACATCATATAGTTTGTTTCATTTTTCATTAGAGTACACTGAACTACTTAGACTTTAAGCATGGTTCTATATGTTTTGTCAGTAGCATATTGTGTTGCTTTTTACGCACAACAGCAGCTACTGCTGAAGTGTTTTTTCGTTTACTTAAATTTTTGTTATTATCGTTAGTTTTTGCTTACATTTATATTTCACAAGGTAGTGTAGAAACGCATTTACCATTTGATAGGATATATAATAATCACATTATTGCAAATTGTCTGCAGAGTGCATCGGTGAAAGAATTTTGAAAATTGGTCAATAAGTGTCACATTTTTTATGGCCCACTGTGTATATAGTTGTGGCCAGTAGATGAGCATTGTGTTTTCAGCATTCAGAGTTCTCGTAATGATGTGATGTTTGTAGGTGGCCGTGGTGCTGCTGTTGAGTCAGCGTGTGGCTTTCAGTATGCTCGCGCAGGGTCAACACAGAATAGGAAGCTTGGCCGACAGTACAACACGATTCATTGAGGATCATGTTGCCGACTTCATTATCAGCAATGGTGGATGGGTAAGCTGTTCAGTTATTGTTTTATCAGTGCATCTACTGTTAAGTATTCAGCCTCATTAGTCCACCCGAAAATGATAGTTTTCGGAAGGACTTATGTTTTACTGCAGATGTTTTTTTTCTCCACTCACGAAATCTCCGAGGTGTGTGGGCCGACCGGCGTGAAATTTTGCACGATGGTCAGTAATAGGCCCTATTTTATAATGCCGGTCCAAAATTTTGGGGGGCACACCCCAAAAAAATTTCAGGG
>Ga0056128_1011404_pt1 | contig 10967 bp, 8 predicted proteins | sample WorMetLIZISLAND2_FD_71113 | JGI IMG/M metagenome (GOLD analysis project Ga0056128, IMG submission 71113) | Marine gutless worms symbiont microbial communities from Max Planck institute for Marine Microbiology, Germany - Olavius geniculatus... ... | reverse complement strand
CTTGGAGCTGTCGGTGGACACTTCGAACATTCACAGTGACAATGGAATTTTGGCATCTGATCATTAGTTAACTGTGTTGTTTGACTTGTTTCAACGATGTTATTGAACTGGTGTTGTAGCCTGAACATTTTTTCACGCTGAAAAATCGGTAAGCGGTCATGTTAAAAAATCTATAACTTCGTCATTTTTCAATGGAATCAAATTTTATTTGGCATTTAGCCGTACAGGAATTTAGTAAATAAATCTGTAAATTTTCAGATTAAAATGCTAAACGGTTGCTGAGAAAACAGCAAAAAACTTTAGGGGGCTACTTTTTTCTGCTGCACCCTGTAGTCGCAGTAGTAGCAGAAGCAGCAGCAGTCCGTCTCATGGCTAAGGAGCATCACCTGCCATATGCGATCAGGGTCACACAGCATTACCTGCCGCCTGACACAGCTGAATGTGCCCCACCTTAACCTTCAGCCAGACAGGCTGGTACTCGATTTTATTACCCTGGAGGGATGGAAGGCTGAGTTGACATCAGTGGTTGGTCACATATCGAGATGGTTTACTGTCCACAGACAGTTACTCATTCAAGTATTAACTACTTGATCACAGTGTGACTGAGTGTTGAACTTGTGATCTTGCATGCCACCAAGCTACATAAAAATTGTGCAGTTGCTGTGTCAAAACTTTGTGTACGTTGCTTTTTTGTTCATTATCAGTGATTGATTGATGGATTGATTATGTCATTAATTGTTGTGTTATGTGATCGATGACATCATGTGATGCAAAAGGTCAGGGTCTTGACCCCAAAAATCTTTGAGGTTTTGTATTTTAATAACTGTGCAAGATAGACTTGTTGTCACAATGCACCATTGGTGGGGAAGTCCTTGCAGCGAGTTCGTAGATCGAATGGCTCTGGTTGGGTTTTTCATTATCGGTGGATAATAATGTCCACTGAATGTACATCAGATTGATTAAAATGCCAAATATTTCTTGTTGCATTATTGTGTAGAGCAAAGCTGCCTAGGTTTGCAAGTACTACTACTACAACAATGACTACTACTAGGCTTATACTACTACTGTCATTACTGCATAGAACAAAGCCATCCAATCAACGATGAAGGTACTAATGGCTTACAACTACAACAGCAACAACTGTTACTACTATTAGAACTGCTACTACTACTACTACTACTAATTATACTACTACCACTACGACTACTACTGCTGTTACTACTAGTCTACTGACTGTTGCTACTGTGCAGGACAAGGCCGTCCAGTCAGTAATGAAGGTCCTTATGGCTTACAAATCAGCTGACATCGACTCAGCAGTGAAGTCCTTGGACCAGACCAAGCAAGACGTGCTTATGAAGTACATCTACCGGGGTTTTGAGCTGTCATCAGAGGGCAATGGTTATGGGGCCCAGCTCCTCATCTGGCATGACAAGGTATACTTCCTTGTGGGGGAGGGAACTTTTGCCATATCACTTAGATTAGATAGTTATACTAGATGACAAATGACCCAAGTTGTCCATCCAAGTTTCTGGTAGCAGAATTCTGCATATGTAGTTCACCCCCCTCTTGGTGGCGTAATTGTAGGATGGCAGACTTAAGATTTAAAGCTGTGGGTTCAACTCCCAGAGGAGGTGCTATCGAGTGGTTGGTACTTGGATAGGTAACCATCTGCAGGCAGGTAAACCATATCGGTATATCACCAACACCAAGGTCAACTCAGCCTTCCATCCCTTTAGGGCAGATAAATTGAGTACCGGCCTGTCTGGCTGGGTTGAGGCAAGGAGTGTTTGCCTGAGTGTGATCCCGTATGGCAGGTGATGCTCTGTAGCACCTGGATGTGTTTCCCATCATATCATATTATTTACACAAGTTTTATGTCTTTAAGCAGAATGAACTAATGAAGTATATTTGGTTTGGAACGACACGGTAGTGTAGCAGCATGGTTAACGTGTGGTGGGATACAGCCAAGTTGTGAACTGAGAAAGTGGAGGCAGGGGGAGGTCTGGAAGTTGCAATTTTTCAATGGACAGCTTCAAATTTCTGACAAAATTGGGTATTTTGGAAGTAAATTTATGAATGAGAAGTAAATTTTCCAACAAGCCCAAATTTATGGGGCTTTTTGTCTCCTCTCCAGAGTTGCCAACCATTATGCAGTGGCGCTTGAATGAACTAGAATTGCACTAAATGGAATGGTCTAACTTTGTCATTTTTTTGTGGAATGATAGTTGCAATAGAGTTGTATTAATAGATTTTGATTGATTTTGATTTAACTATATCTATTGGAGTGTTGAATTATTTTTTTTATTATTTTGCTACCATATCACAACTGTGCAAGGTAGCATCACAAAGTTTTTATTGTGAGTTGCCACTAAAACTTTTTTATAACAAAATTTTATGGTGCTGGGTGAAGATATTTCCCTTGATTGAAGATGTCAAAGATGGGTACTTGTGCTTTTCTCAGGCTGCGCGGTAGCACAGCACTGTTGTAAGGGTGACCAGCCATTTCAATGGGAGAACTCAAAATTTTACCCCCCATATATCCGAAACCCCTTAATTTTTCCGAACCAAAATTTGCACAGATGATTAGGTTTGGCATATCTCCTGATGTGCAAACTTTGGTGAAAATCCGTTCACGGGGGGCTTCCCCACGAATAGGTGAAATATAACGCTTGCGTGACTTTTTGTGCCTTCCCTTCCCTTTTTTTCTTGCCGTCCTCTACAGGAAAAACGACTGAATTGATTTTAATGCGCGATGGCTCAAATGACGCGATTTCGCGCAAAGAAGTGCCTTTTGGAGGTTACAAAATTTAAATTTAACATTTTAACCTATTTTTTCACAAAATATAAATAATTACGATGGCGCCTATGGGGAAAATTAGACAATGCTTTAAACTGTCATAACTCCGGCTATGTATTAGATAGAGGCGTAATTTTTGGTTTTATGTATGGTTTACGGGGTCGGCCAATTTAACCGTGTCATTTGTATTTACCCCTGGTTGACCTCTGTTGCCATAGCAACAAAATTTGGAACAAAATGGGTCATAACTTGGCCCCCTTAAAAGATAATTGCGCGCTGTTTGCACCTACCCCCCCTAGGTTATTGAATTTGGCACGCATAATATATGCAAAAAAAATTTTGCATCCCAATAAGGCGGCCCCCTAAAATCGGCGGCCGGATTCGGCCGAACTGTTCAAACGTGCCTAAGGCCGGCCCTGGCCCCCACCCCACCTATTTCAAACTTCTGGATCCGCAACTGACTTTGGCTGATAAAGAGTATCCGACTGTTTATAGGCTTTGTGTGCGAACGCAGGCACGCAGACGCTTTCTCCATTCATTGATAGCAGTGGCAATAATGTTTTGATCCAGACTTCGAACACTCACAGTTTCTTGATTGCATTGAAGTTCTTAAACAGCGTCTGCATGGTAGACTTACTGCTGTGTGTGTGGCTACTATACTAAGTTGCTATACTACTCTATGGACTACTATAAGGCTACAGAGCTGGTTGTGTTGGCAGGTATTCGGCGTGACTGGTGTGGGGAGCATCGTGAGAACTCTGGTTGACAAACGAAGAGTTTAGAGGCCTGCAGCTGACATTATTCCATTTGCAATGATTGGTGGGATGGGGGGGGCGGAGAGTTCTGGGTCATAACCAGTCGGTCAACTAGTGTCGCTCATTAATATTCATGACGCCCGATCCGCAGTGGCGTAGCCAGGGGGTCCAGAGGGCCCATTTTCCCTTCCTCCTATTTTCCATACAAGACGTAAACACACGTTTAAACTGTACTACATGTGCCGATTTCGTCTGTTAATTCTCACGAAAATAATTAAACTTGTTGCCACCGGATCTCATATTTCAAAGCTACAATGCACCAAGTTCGATTTCGGCTGCGGCTCCGCCACAGGCCCCGCTGGGGGAGCTTACAGCGCTCCCCCAGATCCCCTATCTGGATTTTAAAGGTTCTACTTCTTAGGGGAGGGAGGGGAGAAAGGGCAGGAAATGCAGAAGTAGGGGAGGGGTAAGAAGGGTTGACAAGGACGGAAAGGAAGGGGAGGGACGAAAAGGGGAAGGGAAGGGGAGGGGAAGGGATTCGAGACTACCCTTAATTTACATTTCTGGCTACGCCGCTGCTGATTCGTCTGTTTGCTGCACGTGATCAGCACATTGTCCATTCCGATATCTGCTGTCGTTACCAAGCAGCGCGTGAATGTAAATTATTATTAGGCTTATAATTTTATTTGTGCGTACCGTACGTACAAACATAGGCCTATATACAGAAATATATCAACCCTACAATACAGACAGGCTACGAATTAATGCGATCTGCACAGATGCCGGATAATCAGTTCAATAGCAGCTGTTGTATAATAACACTGGTTGTTTATTTGAAAAGACTCGTAGGTTGAAACGATAACTTAATAAGTTACATAAATTCATCAAAAACAACCTTTAATTGGAAACTTGTTGACGTTCCGGCAACCATTGCTGTCTTCATTGGAATGACTGTCTGCCCGGTGCCGCTGTGGCGGACAGTAAGTAATCATAGATGTGTCCGCCGCAGCGACACCTGGCGGACAGTCGTTCCAAAGAAGGCAGCAGCGGTTGCTGAAACATCAACAAGTTTTCAATTAAAGGTGGTTTTTTAATGAATTTACTGGTTGTTGTAGTTAACTAAATGAATGAGAAACCGGCTTTGATTGATCAATTGATCGATTGATTGTGAATAGGTAATTAAGTAAGTAAATTTCTATAGCGTACTAAATCGACTGTAAACCCGCCGAATCTCAGGCATGGGGGCAGGATAGGAGCCGAGATCTCTTAAAAAGCATTGACAGGAATGGTTCAAGAAAGACCAGCATTTTTGTGTCCAAGGTCAGTGATCATGTTCAAACCCTAATGAACCATAAAAAGTGTCAGATTAACATAGGGCCTGGTTTCAATGTTTCAGACTAGTTGCTTCAAGACTAGACAGCAAGGCGTCGAGCCTTGAGGTCAAGGCCACGATCTTTTGACCTCGAGCTGTCCAGGGTCCTCGTGGACCTTAGCCTATCTCTGTTTGTTGATTGATTGATTGACCAGTAATGCAGTTTATTAGGACGGCCGGCCGGCCGCATATTAGTGTGGCTTGGTGGTCTAACGGTAACATGTGTTTTTTTGTATAGGCTAAGTAGCTTACACCGTCTCAGAACAAGAAATTTGAGCTATTGCTCACGAGACGCGCGAAAGCCTATAGCAGTTCCTGTTCGCAAACCGTCAGTCTATCTCCAGCCATTTCGTCGCAGTTCATTCTTGGAGTGTGCACTGCAGCCAAGATCGCAAAAATCAATAAAAAACTTTTTATTTTGTAAGTTCGGGGTCTTTCAAAGTCCTCGATGTTGATACGACTGAAAAGCTCGTCACTTTGTGCTTGTGATTGTGATAGGCAGCATGCCCATGCCTATCTGCAACCGTTTTCACGAAAGACTGGCCAACAACGGTAAAATACGATTCACGGGGGTACTGCTCTTTGATGCCCTCGTGCGCAGGTTTTCTTGAATCTAGAAAATCGAGACTTGGACCGTCGAAATCTACGTTCAATGCTGAAAATTTCATCAATTGATTTCGGCGCAGTTCGTTTTTGAAATGTGCCTCGCAGCCCGACATTGCCAAAAATATTTTAAAAACGTTATTTTGGCGTTCAAGGTCATCCAAGGTAAATGAATTCGGTGGCAATCCAGAGCCAGTGTACCACTTCCTGTTAGTGATTAATGGGCCCTATCTTGCACTGTTTCTGAGATACAGCGACTTATTGGCCAAAAATCGCAAATTTTGCCCACCTCCTTTCATTTAGCGCATTCGTTCGGGGTGACCCTCTTCGAATTTATGGAAAAGCTTTACGGTTCCTGGAACTAGAGTCTTCCGGGCAGCCGACGGTGAAGATTTGGTGATAGTAGCTTGCACCGTTTTTGCCTGATCCACCCGTGTGACAGACGGACAGACGGACGGAATTGCGATGGCTAAGACTCGCTAAAACAGTGATTGCTTTCGCGCGTAAAAAAACTGTGCCAGTGTTATTTGTTCGATTGACTCCGTTAAATATTGGCCGATTTTTAATTTTGTTTTGAGTTTAGATTACCTAGTAAAATTATCCCGGCGTGAACTCTGAAATTTGTGTCAAAATTCGGCCCTACCGAACGTTGCTCATCTGTAGTATTGTAGTACGTTACATACATGTAGATAGCTTGAATGTGGTTGTTGACTTGTATCTCCATCAGTAGTCTCCGTCATTAGTTAAGTTTAGTGAACTGCAGTTTATTTTAATTTTTGTACTATGCTATGGTGAATAAAAAGGATGTAATATACAGGGTGACAGCTTGTCTGGAAAACAGGTCAGAGAATTTTTACAGTTCTCTGGGAAATGTCAGGGATTTCAGTCAAAATCGGAGAAAGGTCAAAGAAATATCGGAGAAATATCTTGTCAAGGAAAATTAGCCAAACTTTCCTAAAATTGCATAAACAGTATTTACACTGTGTCTCAAAAAACATCCCCGACATTTTCGACTGTCACTTGAAAACCAGTTATCTGATTTTGATATTTTTCGGTACTAATGTTCCGAACTCAACTTGCCATCAAACGACCATCCAGTGTCCCACCTCACCTATTGTCCGCTTCTAGGGAAAGCAGATCAATCAAAATATACCTTATATACGCAGAAAACGTGAAAAAACGTCTCCGACGTAATCGACTGTAACTCAAAGAAAGACTGGCAAATTTTTATAATTTTTGGCAAAAATACTTCTGATACAACTGGCTATTAAATCATTATTCAAGTTCCCACCACACCAACGCCTGCTTCTGCACTACCTGGGGAAAGCAGACCAAGCATAATGCGTGTTGAAATGAATGAACAAACCGTCAACAAATTTTATCTGTCCAAATCTGTTGGCCCCAACAGCCGGTCTGTTACAAAATGTGGCTGTCGTGCAGCAGTGTCTCTACCAGATAACGTTCAGGAATGTTTATGAACTGAAGAAGCGACTGGTAAAGCCTGGATTGTCTAACGCAGAACATTATCAATACTGCTGTCAATGAATAGAGACAGCATCTCCATGCTTATGTTATGGACCGGCATTTCAAGCAGTTTTACTGTAGGCAGTTGAAAATGGACAACTGGATAAAATGTCAGTTAAAAAGTTAGAAATATGAACAAAATGTGTTTTATGTGTTATGTTGATTAAGTAATCATACCGCATTGGATAAAAAAAGTAATATTTTGTTAGTTCTGTTTTCTCCAGATAGTGCAGAAACAGACATTAAGTGAGGTGGGAAAATGAATGGTCATTTGATGGCCAGTTGTCTTAGGAATATTCATACCGTAAATTATTAAAATCTGTTAATCCTTATTAAAGTTACAATTGAAAATGTTGGGGATGTTTTTTGAGACACAGTGTAGTATCACTTGTTTAGTACTCTGCATGTGCCCATTTATTAATTTATGCTGTTTATTCCTGAAAATTTTGCTTACTTGTGTTTTCGTTTCTGATATTTTACATCTATGTCTAAGTTATATTTTGGACAGTAGGGCCTGCTAGGGTTAGATCGTTAGGTTACCGTAGTTGAGTTACCAGTTAAAATGGTCATGAGTGTCGCGAATCGTCGGGGAATTTCATCGTGTTTGGAGAGTGAGATCACCCTGAATATCATGAACTCACAACTCGGTAATTACACCGTTGATCAGTTGCAACATGTTTTATCACTGACAATAATCAACACAACATCAGATATATTACTCGCATTATCATCATCATCATATCATCATCAGCTTCAGTCAACACCGTATCCGACGTGAATAGATAGATCATCATTCTAATTAATCAACTCAGTTCAAGTGAATATCACGCTATGCCACCGCACCGACCGCATCATCTATGAACCGGTGGCGTCGTGGCTTGAAAAAAAGTGGGCGTGGCAAGAAGTTGCAATTTTTTGAAAGACAGCTGCAAATTTCTGACAGATTAGATCACGAGTGCTCAAAATGTTAACCTCGGCTTCAAATTCCCACAGAACGGGGGTTTTTCACCCCAAATTCTGCATTTTTGAACAAAAACTTTTTGACAGAAGACGATATTCTGACAATTTTCAGACAACCCATAATTTACGGGAAGAGGGATTGCCTCCTCCCTACCACGACGCCATTAATAGTTAAGCCTACAGGTTACAGTTATAGGCCATTATTACAGGGTTTTCGCGCTTCCTGGAATTCCTGGATTTTTTAGTCCTGGAAAATGAAAATTCCAGAGATAGTCAATGAATTTCATGGCGGTTCAAAATAAACAACCCGTGGCACTAGCGTAGAGCACTTACTTAGGTTAGGCCTGCAGTAGAAAACTGCTGTTTGTCTTTTAAGTTAATTAGCTCCGAGAAAGTTCTGGAAAAACATCTTGACGATCCTGGAAAGCCCTGAATAGGTCCTGGAAATTTTTGTAAGTAAAAGCGTGGAAACCCTGTACGCCTATGTAAGAATACACCGTAAGAAGACTAATGGGAGTGCATGAGCAGGCCTATATAATCTTAACGGCACATCAGCACAATATAAATTATAGGCCATTCCGTGCAATAAATTGCAAACAACATTTAATTTAAGCCTCTGTGTAAAATGGTATGATAAGGCTGTTTAGCTGGTATAAAAACAACACTATGAGCGATGACAAAAGTTCAAAGGCTATCTTTATTTAAGCAATATCTATTTTTAGAGTCGACATTTTCAAAAAGTTATTTTAGTGCATCATCTTCGAAATTCATTTCACGTGCGGCACAGAAACTACGGAAGCAAGAGGGCCGTGTTCTAACGGTGGTATGGGGCGGACCCCTAATGGGATACAGTAGCAATGTGACAGAATGATGAACGGAGAATGACAGCGTATATGTGTTATGTATATCCACAGCGGCAGTGTGAACCGTGAACTGGGTAATGATACAGTGCCACAGTTGGTGACTGACTGGTCGACACGAACGAATCACAATATCAATTAATATAACAGCTTCGACTTTGCACCGTCACAGAGTCACATTGACTGGACCAGATGACCGAGATTCGTTTCTTACTGTCAAACAAGACTGTGGAAATGAACGAGTGCTTGAATCCAGTCCGCAAACCTTTAGGGGAGAAATGATGACCGGTGGGAGAACGAGAGCAGGACAGTCACCAGCGGCGTCCTAGGCGGGGCAGAAAGTTTTACACTCGACATTGCAAATTTTCGACGGAGGAAACGGGTGCTCCGAATTACAATTTTGATTCTAAATTTTCCCAAATGGGGGTTTTTCGTCCCATTTTTTTTGCTTCTGGGCGAAAATAAATTTTCCGACAGTTTGGAAGTTAGGGAGTAGGGGCATTTGCTCCCTCCGCCCCTTCCCTCGGCTATGACGCCGCGGTGTGTTATAGCGATGACACACGGGACAGTTTTCTGACGCCAGCTGCTGTTACCGGTCGACTAGTACCAGTAACTGGTCAGTGTGTCATATTTTCCGGTACCGGATTTTTGCTGCATGCGCCAATCGCCGGCGCCGGATTGAACATGTTGAATTTCGTGCCAACAGTTGGCGCCAAAAAAACTGACTAGTGTGTCATTGCCGTTACTGCAGACCAGTGGTGTAGTCGAGGGGGAACGTGCAGAACGCCGTTTTCCCAAATATTTTGGAAGGGATGCCGCTTCCCCAAATAATATCAGGATAAAGTGGAAGGGTGATACAGCGTTCTCCCAAATAGGCCTGCAAAAGTTCATCGAGTTTACGATATTCTGCCGTGATGTGAAAGATTGCCCCGCTCCCTTTGGACGTCTAAAATGAAAAGAAATTAATACAAAACTTAGTATCACCATGATGCAGTTTTAGGGTAAAAATACTGTAGGCCTACTGACCCCGTTGGGTGAGCTTACAGCGCTCCCCGGTCTCCATAGATGGATTAAGATTTAAGAAGGGCCTATACCTGTGAGGAAGGAAGGGAAAGGGAGGCACTCCCCGAAACCAAAAATATATATTTTACCACTACACCACTGCTACAAAGTACCAGCTGACGGTAGGTCAATCGGTCGGTCGGTGGCCGTGCGAGCGTGTGTGAGTGCCGATATGTTGATTATTTCTTTGCTTGTGAAGCGGCGGCGGCGGCGCCGGTGGCTGTGGCTGGTGTCGCAGTGGTTGTTTTGTCACCGTTTTCCGTCGGTGAGTTCTGGTCGCCAAACAACGGATTCTTCACCTCCATCTCACCGTTCTACGCACCGCAGACGAATACTGCAGGGGTCCATCATAGTGACATTTCGGGACTACATAAAAATTCGTAACTTTTCGACTGTTGTAGATGATACGATAACATTATTCACAGTGGCAGTTATAGCCTCAAGAATTCTGGGGGTGCTGTGCTCGGAGTCGGAGCTACACGTAGCCTAAGGATTGCAGTCATTAGTTTCCGCGCTTCCCGGAAAGTCCTGGATTTATTTTGCTTGATTGTCCAGCTAGTCCTAAAAATTAAAATCCTGCAACCGCATAGTTTATGCATTTACTGGGGGTTCAAGTAAACAACATGTAGCACTAGCAGTATGATACTAACCGTGGCAAGTCCGCGACACTCAAAGACGGTGTAGTCGCCGTCTTCGTTGTCGTCTTCTGACTCGCCGTCTGACCCGGCGCCGTCCACGTGCGCACTCGCCGCCTCATGACTAACTCTGCACAGGCCAACATACAGCGTGTCTCGAAAAACGTGTGACTTTTAAAACTAGAAAGCAGTTATAGCCCGCATATACCTCCGCCAAGGCAAAGCTATTCGCCAGGTGGCGTCACCATCTTCGCTGTGCCAGCGGTTCCCTTATGCCCTCTTTAACGCAATGGTAACGAAAATTTCAAAGTGATCCAGAATCCAGGATTCCTGCCGGATCATGCCCAAAATTGAACCACTGGTAGTTTATGCCATGCCCGACATACCCTCAAAATTTCA
>Ga0056128_1011402_pt1 | contig 10969 bp, 6 predicted proteins | sample WorMetLIZISLAND2_FD_71113 | JGI IMG/M metagenome (GOLD analysis project Ga0056128, IMG submission 71113) | Marine gutless worms symbiont microbial communities from Max Planck institute for Marine Microbiology, Germany - Olavius geniculatus... ... | reverse complement strand
CGCCGCCACGGCGCTGTACTCCCCAGAACCTCCTTTCTCTCCGCCGCCGACCGACCGACGGACCGACCGAGCCAACTCCTCACCAGTCTCCTCTCACTCACTTTGTCCCGCCCGCCTGGTCTGTCTGTCGGCGTGTACTCGACGTGGCCGCCGGTGGGTCCGTGGGGCCATGCGATCGCTCGCCCGGTTGCCTTGCCTCGTTCAGTCCACCTCACCTCGCCGCGCCGCTTGCCCGTCCTCCCGTCCGTCTGCTCGTTTTGCTGACGAGCGCCTGCGCTCTCTGTCGGGCGTCGGCCCGGCCGGGGACGAACGCCACCTGTTTATTTATGACCGGCAGACCAGGCAGGCCAGGCAGGGCGCGTCGGCGTCGGCGTCGGTAGGGGTGGGCGAGGAGGGAGGGCGACGGTCGCCGGCGCCGCCGCGTGGAAGCGACCGACCGGGCGGCGTGCGTTGCATCTCATCTCCTGATGGCGTGCCGAGACGAGAGAGAAGGAAGGAGAGGAGAGTAGCGAGAGGAAGCGGACCTGGACGAGGCGGGCGGGCGGCGCTCATCGACCCGGCGGCCGCCAACACGCACGCCGCGGCTGGTGTCATTAAAAGTCTCTCCCTGTTGTAGCATTGCCCCCAGAAAAGTCTCCCCCGGCCGACAATTTACCAGTAAAAATTCGTCCCGTCCGGGCAGCCGCCGGGCGTTGCGGATTTTTACCGGTAAATTGTCAGCCGGGCGGAGACTTTTCTGGGGGGCGATCCTATAATGGGACACCGGCCTCCGCCCGCCCCACGGACCCACGGACCGAGCGGCGTAGAGGTTTAATGTCCGTTCTGACGCGCCGCCCTCCCGCCGCAACCCAAAACGAGCCGCCGCCGCCGCGGCTGCAGCGGCTGAGACGCGCTCAGTAGACGCGGTGTGCCGATTTCCACGGATCCGAACTCAGATCCGCAGTAATACTGAAGCGATCCGCACACCTGTCGCATGAAGATTTTCGTTTTGTATTACGATGTTGTAAGGACAAACAGAAAGCACTTGCATGTAGTTAGCACTAGGTTATGACAGATTTTGAGTTGACACAAGTGTTCGTTATGTTTTAAAATTTTTGTTTGGTTTTGTCTACCGTTTGTGTGACTAAAGATTTTCTCATTAAATCGTCGGCAAAACAATAGGCTTATGTAAGAAAAACAGTGCAAGCGGATTTTTGATAAACCGAACTGCGTCACTAATCGCACCAAGACAGCAATTCGCGTAATAGCTGAGTCATTTTAATGTTTTACAAAGTCATGTTTTGAGTGCTGAGGTGAGAAATGTTCTTGGTATTTTGACCATTTTGTTCGCAATAAATGACTATATACATCGTAAATCAGTACTAGCTACAGTACACGTGTGCGGTTACTAAAATTACAGTAGATGCTTTTCGGCTGAGATAACGTGAAATGTTGGTTACTGCTACAGAAGTTCTGGACTGGTCGTTGGATTAAAGTTCTGCGAATCCGAGCACCACTAGAGCGAAGCGGATTCGTGCGGTGTCGGGTCTCGTGTGATATTGCTGTGACCAACGCCTAGTCGACTCACTCGCAGTCTCGCAGGCGTGCCGGGTTTTACGCGTGTAGGCCTATGCGCTTTGCTCCAGCAGCCGCTGCAGCATTCGATAACCTTGCTGTGCTGCGCCACGCCAACTTTTAGCGCCACAGCATCTCGCTACCGACAGTACCGGTGCCTTTTGTACGGAACAGAGCGTCATTTAAGTCGCATTTTAATGCTCGATGCATTGTGTACAGGGGTTTCGTAACTTTATTCATGGTAGACAGGGATAAAGTAACCGCTCGGTTTGTTGAGGTTTTAAAAATATCTTGTATTGTGTTAAATTATTGTGGTTTCTTGTGCTTCTTTTTGGCGTGATGCATGAACGATTGATTGATAATGAAAATTAAGGGTCGGGTCTGGTTGGTCTGAGATTTTTTTTGTTTGCGCACTGCGCAGTGGAGTGAGTAGGATTGGGTTTGCTTGATCGAAAGGTCATATTAGGTGAACAACTGAACGTTGGATATTCGGTTGACCTGAGATGCAGTACGTTGTGGATTATGTAGGCCTGTTAGTCAAATGTGAATACTGACGTATCGCCTGACGGCCCAAACAGTTTTCTACATACTGAACTGAAACTGGAGGTTGGGTCGGGCCATCAGCTTAATTCTCTACATTCTTTTGGCTGGTTTTTTAAACTGATGGGTCGAGTTGGGTCTGGTTAAGCAAAGGAAACTCGGACAAGAAAGTGGAATCTCTATTTACTTTTCACAGCTTTGGCAAATTTGCTTTATTAATTCTGAAACGGCCTGCGTAAGCAAGCTAGAGGTGTACGAGTACAAGTGGGTTTGCGGGCGTTGCTTGCAGGAGCTGGTCGTACGTGGAAAATGGAGGAGCGCAGTCGCGGGGGTGACTTCCGTCTGAGTCACGACGCGCTCATCAAGTCCTCATCCGACGCGACGTCGTCACTACTGGTGCCGCCGCCATCACAGCACCACGGTCTCGTGCCGCCCATGATGCTGCCGTCACTTGACGCCTACCTGGACGCGTACAGATCGCTCATGTCTCACGACGTTCAGGCGATGTCTGCATCGCTCGGCGCTGGATGCGGTGGTAGTACTCTCGGAATGATTCGTCCGCCAGGCCTGACGATGCCCGTCCTGCCGACGGCTGCAGCTGCTGCTGCGGCGGCGGCGGCGTCCTTCGTCTCGTCGCCGTACTACGGCCTGTCTCTGCCCTACTCCGGCACGGGCGTCGACCTGGCGCGCTACGGCGGGCTGCTGTCCCCCGTCTACGTCCCACCTTACATCGCGCCACTGCTCTGTGGCGGGGCAGGGGCCCCGGGTCTACTGCCCCCGTGCTCCGTCGAAGCGCCGGCTCAAGCGTCCCCATCAGTCGTCTCTTCGCGACCACCCAGCGACACGGCCGCCTACCCATCGTCTCAGTGCTTCTCCAAGTCTTTGTTGGAGGCGTGCGCGGCGGCTGCGCGTAAAAACGACTCGTCCTTGGGGGTGAGCGCTGTGGTCAGCAGAGCCACCAAACAACAGGACGCGAGGCCCAGGCCAGCGCGACATACCGAACACCCTCATCCCGCGGTGGATCGCACTGCGAAGCCGTTTGTCCCTCCGCGTACCGTCGCGACTGTCGCGGATCCACCCACCTCCGACCGGAAGTGGAATCCTTCTTCCTCCGGTGGCAAGGTAGATCGTGGCGCTGATGTTGTCCCTGCGGGTCAGTCGTCGTCGGCGGTCGACTTCTCAAATCGACTCACGTCGTCGGATGTTGTTGTTGGCGTCAAGTCTTCGTCGGTGTCTGGATCAGCCATGTCCGCAGACAGCTGGAAGTTTAGTCCGGCTGCCGCAGCGGCGCTGAATGCTGGAAAGAACGCCGCAGATAACTCCACTTATTCCTACGGTAAGCGCTGCATATTATTTATTGATTTACGTGTACACTATATATATACCTTATATGGTTTGAATATACGTGAAATCATTCAGCGTAACAGTGAAAAATCGCAAGTGTAGGGATATAGCGTATAGGCAGAATTTCCTAAAGGGGGTTCAACCCTCCACTTCTGTTACCATTTCTATCTCTTGTGTCCTTTTATCTTATTATTTGTATCATTATCTTACCATTTTATTCTCTTCACCTTTCCTCTTCCACTTTTCCCTTTATTTTTATTCCCTTTCACGATTAACAGTGAAATTAAATGTGATTTGTGTTATAAACTGCACAACTAGGCCTAATAAAAATAACCAAAAAAGCATAAATTTGTAGGTTTTTCAGTTCAATTTTTCAGCCGTAGATTTCGTGGTTTCGCAGCTGAGCTCTGGTGCAGAGCATTGATGCCGTATTTTTCCGATGCTATGTTTTGCAGGAACACTGACGAAGCCGGTCGCATTGCAGTGTGCCAGCGATCAGAAGAAGCCCGTCAAGGTTGACGTTGCGTCGGTGAAAGCTGTACGCAACGGGACGAGTGAACGAGAGGTTACAACAGTCAAGGCGACTGTTGATTCGCACAGAGTCACATCGCTGGCAGCGCCCACCCACTCCACCGGCGATCAGACAAAGCACAGGGTAAACGCCAGTCAGAACGACGAAGCAAAGATCATCACCGAGCAGTCTGACGCCGCTTTGGCCGCCATGTGTCATCGGGTGACGTCGTCTGGTTTGTCAGAGTCTGGAACCACGTCGGACCCCGGCGCCAGTCTTGGGGGTTCCCGCCGCGCGTCCCGCCCCAGTGCCAAGAAGCGCCCGGCGGAGCTCGGAGTTGGGCTGACGGGCGGGGGATCAGACCTTACCAGCCCCGGGGACACCAGCACGGACGCCAAGTCACGTGCCGGCAGTAGCAGCGTGGAGGAGTACAGATGCCGGCTGTGCAACTACAGCGGCCGGTCGCAACACTGCCTCAGCAAGCACTACCGCGCCCACTACCTCGCCTATAAGATCTGCCGCTACTGCCGACGCGCCTTCGAGCGCCCGTCCGATCTGCTGCGCCACGAGGAGCGACATCGTCGGCGCGACGTGCTCGGAGGAACTGGCGGAGCTCTGGACTCCGCGGGCTCGGACTCCACGTCCGTGTCGTGTTCATTCTCAGACGTGAACCGGCAGCCAGGCGTCGGTCGCGTCGACTCGTACGCTGATGGTGTGGTCGCTTCATCGTGTCTCGTGTCCGCTCGGCTCGGCCCCGGTGATAACGAGGTCATCCTCTGCTTCGACGAGCCGGCCGCCGACGCGCTGGTGAGCCAACCCGCGACACCTCCGCCGTCCAAACTGCGCGACGTCTACTCCATCATGGCCGGCATCTTCGTCAACCAGCAGTTCTTTTCGCTGCACGCCCAGTCGGTGCCCGTGGCTGCTGACGGCGGCGGCGAGCAGGGTGGCACCCCGAAGTCAGGGGTGGTTGAGGACCGCGCCGGCGTAACTGGTACTTTGGTCCCTCCAGACTTTGGCCAGCAGGCGTTCCTGCAGATGCTTGACCTGAAGATGGTGTCGGCGGACTGCGGCGGGTCGTCGAGCACTGTGCCAGGGCACCTGTCTCCGCGGGGTACGATCAACCCGGGGTCAGTCAGTGCAGGCGGGAGTCACCGCGAGCGGCGACGTAAGGGCGTTCCAAACCGTGCCGTTAGCCACGACATCGCGTCGGACTCTGGACTCAACGACGCATCATCTGATGTTCTGCCGCCGGACACTGCAGCCAAGGTGCGCTGCGTCGGCGGCGACCTGGACCAGTCTTCATCCACGTTCAGCGTCTGCAACGGCGTCATAGGCGCCAAGCTGCAGGGACGGCAGGAAGATGAAAGCGTCCTGCTTCTTGGTTACCCGCGTCAGTCAGGCTGCTCTGGTCTGGAGGTCGCCGCATCACACGACAAACTTCGGCCCCCAACTCGCAGTCGAAAATGCTTCTGCATTTCGTGCAAAGTCTGCGGGAAACGTCGTCTTCAGGTTGGCTTAAGGTTTTAATCTCTCGGTTAATTGCTGGTTATGAAATTAAGTTTCATTTCACTTGTATAATGTATTATAATTTATAAATTCCACAACACAAATAGCGACGTTAAAAAATAAACAACAAAAAAACCTGAAATTCAGACTTTTGAGGGTTTTTAAACCTAAAACCTAGGGTGTTTTCGAACCACTTTTCCACACGTTGGTTGTGGTTTGTGAATGTAGGGGTCGGAGTTGGGTCGTCACTGGCTGCGTCACAGCGTCCAGGATGCTGATGGTTGTTACTCTTGCTCGGCCTGCAGCTTCACGTCTAACGTGCGTCTCATCATGCACAGCCACGCGCACGCACACCTCATCCGATCAACCACGTTCCATTCTACCGCTCGATGTCGACTCTGTGCCAGGCCGCTACGGCGTCTAGGTGGGTCCAAGTCCACGGCCACCACGACGACACAACGCGGCGGAGGAATCTGGAAGACCGTGGAGGACGGCGGACTGGTGCGTCGGAGTCTGTGGTGTTCTGACTGTTGCCGTCGTCTGGCCGCGTCCAGGCTTCACCAGTTAGCTTCGCTGCGCCGTACTAGGGAGGACAGACTTCGTCGACGATTGCAACGCCGCCGTGCAGCTGCCGGCGAACGTACGTCAGCAGAGCACGACGCTAGCGACAGCTGCGTGTAAGGCGCGTACGGAGCGAACGAAATGAAATAAAATGAAACGAACTGCCAGTTCGTTCACTGTGCAACTGAACCGAGATTTCATTTCAGTTCAGTGCATTTCTGTGGCTTTGTACATGCATTTACGTTCAGCCCAAACTCCTCGATTTGTTGTGAATTTGCTGTACGACATGCAATTCTCGACAAATAGCCATTCGAGACTTGCCATTCTATCATCATGCTGTTTCTGTCGCCATCTAAAAATGTTAGCAGGGCCGAATGGCCGATAGCGACGCGTCAACTCACTGTAGTATGTACGTTCGTAATAGTTCAACTATAAGAACTGTCTGACTGAACACAAACTATTCTATTGAACTGAATTAAACATGCAGTAATTGTACAATCGAAAGTCTGAAGCAAATCTACATGTTGTACAACACAGAAGTCCATAAAATGGAAGGGACTACGTACAATGAATCCACAACATCGTGACACATCAAGATGTTGCAGTTTGTTGCGTGTCTTGTTGTTCACGCAACAAATTGAAGTAATGGAGTATGGAGTTTGGGTTTTACTATCAGAAAAACTTCGTGCAGACTGTCGTTTCAGAGGAAGCCGTTGTTAACGTGTTGAAGTTTTGTAGACGTTTTGTTTATTCAGTAATTGTGATTTGACGGCATAGGGTCGTAAAAAAGACACGGCGGCTGTGAGGCCAAAATTTGTTTTGACAGGCTATTAAGCCTATTGAAAGTAAAAATGGATCCAAACATTTGGTATACCACGTTTACATAAATGAAGCCACAGGCATTTATAAAAAATGATTACAAGCTTCGTGCACTCCCTACACAATCAGGCAGTATCTTTAGGCCAGGGGAATAACCCCTGCAAAAATTGCCTGAGCGAGACACAGAGCATTGCAGCTCGATGCAGATCGAATTGATATAAGTTTACTGTAGAATAGGCTGTACTTGGAGGCCCTTCACAAGCGGACAGATAATCATGATCTGTATTCGATGATTGCTTAAAACCCAGTCCCACCAGTTTGCTGTTGAGTGACGTTAATTCTTCACATGCTAGTCACACAGCATTCTTAATAGCATTTTAATATTTCCAGTTGTGTTGAAAAGTACATCACCGCTAATTTGTATTTCGTATATCACAATTTTGCTGTATATCTATGGGCAAATGCTTGCGTTCACGTTATCGTGAAGTTAGCAGTGTAATCGCCGTTTTCAGCACAGACCCATCAGTTTGATACTATGGTCACCCGTTCTGTTGTTGCATTCGAAAGTAATGAGAGTAGCCTACATCACGTGTCGACATTTTAGCAGTAGCAAAAAAACTTTATAGTCTACGATGGTGAAACATGATTCGTTGAAGAACAACATAGGGTATGACCTGCCTGCGACTTTGACTTTTGACTCCTAAAAGCTGTTTAGTTCATTTTATCCCAAGCACATAACTCACAAGTTTGGTGTCAATCCATCAATGCACATTATAATTTCATGCTGATAAATTATGGGTGGATGCTGCACAAACGGATAACAATAGAATTCAGTCGCAGAGGAACAGAAAATGTTCTGTATTAACAATGGCGAAAATGGGCTACAGCCGCTACACTATGACTGTATGACTGGTAACAACGTACGGCTGATATTCCATAATTTGTTGCATTTTATCCTGCATATTGTATGTATTGTTTTTTTGTTGTTTCGTGTAAATGTGAACGATTATTATAATGATGTAAAAAATGTTTTAATTAATCTGCCGTACGTGACGCACTGCAGAATTCCGGCAGTGAATGCTGTTTATCCGTGGTTATTGTTAACTGCATTAAATTTAAAGCTGCTGCTTCAAAGCGTGTTGTTTTCACGTTTTTTGGTCAAGATGGTCAGTCTCAAAATCTATTTACTTCCTCCGTGGACCAACCTTCCAAAAATGTACTGTAAAGTACGTAACATAACTTTTTTTAGAGATCGTTTCCACTCATATGGACTAACGAAAAAACGTCTGTAATTTCATATACCGAAATTTCCTAAATATCTACACTGATTGCAACAATAAATTGCTCCAGTAACTGTCTGATTGTCATTGGACACTTTTTAATTTTACGACCTGACGTATAGGTAGCATACGGATGTATAGCCTACAAAATTTGCATGAATGCCATGCTAATCTGCATTCACTCTTGAAATACAGTCCACTGAACAGCCAGGACAGGTAACAGTACAAAACACGAAATATGTGACAAAACTGTGGAATATTTTCATCACAAAAAAGAGCATGCATGCTGCAACATTCATCCTCAGAAATATCCTACAAGGCTACAAAGATGACGATCACAGAACAACTGAAAATGCTCTTGTGCTAATACAGCTAAATTCCTATGTACATACACATGGTAAACTTTGCTCAGTGTGTAATACGTTACCAGACAACTGTGTAAAATAACCAATACATCTGGTGAGTAAGATAACAATGTCGTAAATTTGCAGAATTAAGATTTGTACTTCACATCCAAAGAGATTCGTTAACTGGAAAAGTTGCATGCCTTTGTACTACATCTTACTGAATAAACCACGTGCAGGGAGTGCCAAAAGATGTCTCATTGGATGCAACAAATACAAACGGTATGTACAAATATTTCACTAAAACCCTGAAGACGTGTGCATGAAATAGAAATTACGAACGATGAAAATTACGAACAAAGTGACATTAAACTGAGCATTACCAGTTCCAATCACAACAGTTCTCTTTCGTTCGCTCACTATAATGCATCGTACATTCATCTATCATAAGTCATTTCAGCTTTCTGTAACACAGGACCGGTATAGCAAACATTTTTCATGTCAACAATTGCCGGAATAATAGTGACATCAGGACATGTTAGCCACAACATGTAATGCAGCAGTCAAAGAGAGACAAATTGCTGCTACGTAACGTTTAAATATTTCAAATTTAGTAGTTGTACACTGTGTTCAGAAAAAAACACCCACTCATGTTTTCTTTCATATCTCTGTGGAAAATGTTCAGATTTCCACAAAATTTACAGCGAATGTTTAGCAGGAAACAAGTATTTTACGAGTTAAAAATTATATATTCTTTGCTACTAGTGACGTCGTGCTGACGTCATATTTCCATGTTTGTAAATCATGGGTTTTACCGTTGACAGACCTTCAATAAAATGCTTGCGAGTCAGCAAGAGTTATGGAGCAACAAGTTTGTGAAAATGTTTCCAAACAATACACAGACAATTGAATATTGATAGAATAATATGTTTGAATAAAAAAAATTGACATGATCGGCAGTATCAAGACGTTTGACTTGATAGCAGTCAAGTGGTCATCCACGCAGTGATGCAGTGTGCGTATGCCTACCAACATCAGCAAAGTTGAGGATCTCGCACTCATCCAAGAAGTTATCCTATAAAAACTATTCACAATGGAAAATTGTGTGACACGTTAGCATATATTGGGATTCACTCAACACAAAGACCAATTGATGTGTTTTAACATTTAATCAATGTCTGTCTTGAACAGTAAAACCAATAATTTACAAACATGAAAATATGACGTCAGCATGACGTCACCAGTAGCAAAGAATAACTAACTTTTCCACTGGTGGAATGCTTGTTTCCTCGCAAGCATTCCCTAAAAAGTTTGTGGAAATCTGAACTATTTCAAATCTGAACTATTTCCACGGAGATATAAAAGAAAACGTGAGTGGGTGTTTTTTCTGAACACAGTGTATTTAAGAACATACTGTAATTGCTGTGGCTTTGATGTTAAATGTCACGCTAGCTTAAACAGTGACATATAGTAACAATGATATGGAATTTTGTGACACAGCGAAAAACCGCAACATTGCAAGAAAAAATACAGCTGTCAAGTTTCTTGCAAATTAACATAGCTAATTGAAAAGAACTGCACAAATTATGCATAAATGTTACATACATAGCACACATATAGTCACTGTTTTCACAGCAATTTTTAACAAATCAAAGGTTGGCTCTTGATTCTCATCTGTATTGGTCCCTAAAGTTAAGTCCCTAATCCTTTTGGTCTTCTGCCGAGCGGCAGGTTTATGACAAACTCCTGCCTTCCGTGCTTCTCTGAATAAAAATATGTGAAAAGCCAGAAGTAGAAATTTTGCACATCTTATCACTGCAGAACTTGGGCACAGAAAGTAGGTTTACTGTTTTATTGCAAAGTAGTAAAGTCAGACAAGCGAAGACAAAAGTAAACTGCAGCCAAAAAAATGAAAACGTAAACACAGCAACGAGCATTAACAAACAGTGATATCATCATAACAATGATGAAATCCAATAGGCTGTGACTAGGATTGTGAGTTGTGCCATTTCTGACACAATTTTCCAGAAAAATAGCAGTAAACTCGCCAAACAATTCAGTCAGGATTTTTCCGAACACTGTCCAGCAGAAAATTTTAAAAAATACTATGCACTGCTGCATGCCATCTGGATTTCATGTGGCAAATATCATACTTAATTACTTATTCTTCATAAAACCCATAAGGAAATTCTGAATCTCATACCTATGGGGTCATCCATAAATGACGTCACGCAATTTTAGGGAAAAAATTACCCTCCTCCTCCCTTTACCACGTTTCATCACGCTGCTCTGAACCCCTAATATGACGTCACAAACTTCTAACCCCTCCCCCTTGCAGTCTGTAGTGTAGCCTACAGATCTACAGGGTGGGACAAAAAAACGTGCCACTTTACTTTTGGCCATATCTTCACCAATTATTGACCAATTTTCAAAATTCTTTCACTGGCACACTCTGCAGACAATTTGTGATAATGTGATTATTATAGATCCCACCACACCATAAATGC
>Ga0056128_1011400_pt1 | contig 10972 bp, 6 predicted proteins | sample WorMetLIZISLAND2_FD_71113 | JGI IMG/M metagenome (GOLD analysis project Ga0056128, IMG submission 71113) | Marine gutless worms symbiont microbial communities from Max Planck institute for Marine Microbiology, Germany - Olavius geniculatus... ... | reverse complement strand
CAGGACAATGTCATCAGCATATGCTAATATATTAATAAAAGTCCCAGCAACACAACAGCCAATACCCGAACTCACAACAGCTTTAAATAAGTCTCTGACGTAAAACCGAAATAAAAATGGCGACAACAAGCTACCCTGTCTGACGCCATTTGCAATACCAAAGCATTCCGACTGAATGTTTTGCCAACAAATAAACATTTGCTGGTGACTGTACCAGTATGCCAGTAACCTAGTTAAGTAACACTCATTAGTATCATTGCAATCGAGCAGTTTACAAAACAACAACCAGTAGTCAACACTGTCAAATGCTTTGTTGAAATCAATAAAACAACAGAATACATGACTGCCATTTTGTCTATAAAGGTTAACAGTGTTTTTGAAAGCATAAGAACACATTCCAGTTGAGAGGCCTCTGCTGAAACCAAACTGATACAAATCAACATCGTCTATAGACTCAATATAGTCACAGAGAAGGCCCTCAAATATTTTCGATATCGCGTTAGACAGGGCAATAGCTCTGTAGTTATTAGCATCACATAAATCGCCAGATTTATTTTTTACCAGTGGGACAATGGCAGCGAGAAAAAAATTACTTGGTACATAACCAAATTTAAAAAAAAACATTAAATAATATACACAAATGGGTACATAAACGGTGCCCGCCATAAAGAAAAGCCTCCATAGCTACATTATTGGGCCCTGCAGCTTTACTTTTTTTGCTTGCGAACAGCATGCAGAATATTATATATAGTAAATACTGTGTTAAAGTTCACATTACGGGCCTGACGTTTCTCCATAAACCGTGTTCGAAATTCAGAATCCTGTTTGCTGTTATACAATTTCTCAAAATAATCCTTCCACATGTTAGTTACATTTACTGAGCCTGTAACATGACCAATACTATTAACGTGTGCAGATGCCTTAGCATTACTAATCTTATAGACACTATCCCAGAACTTGCGGGCATCTTTATTAAGCAGACTTTCAATGTGGTTTCTGCAGTAACGCAATGCAAGTTTAAAGATAGCTCTATTCCTTTTCATATTGTCGAACAAAGTACCAAATTTAAGTTTACCGGCCTGTACCCAGGCTGTCTAAGCTTCCCGAGCAAGCTCATGCTTTTCCTTGACATACGTGTTTCAGCCAGGTATGTTAAAGCTTGAATTAATACATTTATGTTTGGGTATGACAGCACTAACAGCAGCCTTAACACACGATACAATGTCCACATAATACTGATCTATCACAGATAAAGAAAAATCACATGGATTGTTATCAGCTAATAGTAAATCAGGTGGTATACGAACTCTCTGGAGCAAACTATCTACATACTATGTATAAGCCAAGCGAGTAGCATCGTCACATGACTGCCAAACTGGCAGCCAAGTAGTATCAGACTGTGTGGGGGCATCTGCTGTGCAGCCACTCGAAAACAGTGTTTTTGGATATACTAAGTATGACAGTATTACGAATGTGTTACTTAATTTTAGATTACCTAGATTTAATACTCGTGTGGCTTGTTAGTCTGACGGCAACGTGTCGGACTTGTACTCCTAAGGTAAATCAGAGGAGCAGGATCGACTCCGCACCAGGACACTGCCAGGTAACGACCTTAGGCAAGTTGTTTACACACATGTGCCTCTGTCACCAAGCAGTATAATTTGGTACCGGTTTCACAGCTGGGACGTAAACAGGCACACTGCGCGATACACTGGTCCCGTATCCATGGTCTAGCAGTGTAAAAACTAGTGTCTAGCTGAGGGCCTTAGGAAACGAAAATTAGCGTCGCCCTATGAGCCGTAAGTCTCTGAAAGGACTTTACGTTTTTTTAGATTTAGGGCCTAATACTGTTACGTATAACTTTTGGTATGTTTTAGCTTTTAGTGAAGTTCGTTTTTTAATGACTTTTTTGCGTACTAAGTACTATAGAAAAAACTAAAAACTAAAATTTTCTATATTTTAATGTGTTTAGTGAGTTTCTGTTTGTTTTTCATGTATACTATGTCACCTTCCTGTCTTTTGTTTTTTGTTTATCATTTATCCGTGTGGTCTGAAATAAATAAATTGATTGAAAATAAGCTATAGCTCGGTTTTGTAAGTGAGATCTGCGAAATTTTTGCTTTTATATAGGGTTTTCTAAAATGAGCCGTCGAACGCTGCAAAATCAATTTTTTCCCACCGATTTTGGTTGCCATGGCAACAAAATTTGAAACGAAGTGAGCTATAACTCGGTTTCTGTAAGAGATGTTTGCGAAATTGTTTGGACAATATTTTTATTGCATCGTGTATAATGTAAGTATCAATGTGCTGTATTTGTTTGTGTGTATAACGTATAGTGTATATGTGTTTGCCAACTAAACTACTAACTGCGATTCGCAATAAAGTGTATTATTATATCAATATGGGGGTTTAGGGATTTGTCGTCAAAAGCTGCAAACCAAAATAATGACCAAATTATTGACAAAGATTAGCCAATTAACCGCTGTTGTTAGTCGTGGACTCAAAGTTTAACAATTTTTTGTCCAACGCGAGAGAGAGATCCTGGTTACATTTTTGTCCAAGTATAATGCTACCACAGTGTTACACTTAAAATAATGCTACCATAAATGTATAAAAATGTTCTTTGGATAAGCTAAGCCTAAGTATTACAGTATTATGAATGTGTTACTCAATTTGAGGTTACCTAGCAGCGGTGGGCAAATCCAAATCATGATTTGATTTAAATCATGATTGAATCACGTACAGTAAGTTAATTTTAAAAAATAATGATTTGATTTACAAAACGTGTGATTTAATTTGATTTAATTTAAAATTTTATGATTTGACTTGAAATCATTTCAAATTACAAAAATTTTCGATGGTATGCACAATGCTATTGTCAGCGACAGACCATATTTTTTGTGCAGAAGAAATTGCCAAAGTGCCCATCGCTGACATTAATTAAATTTGCGAGGCGTGCCAGACTGACAGCCACAACCGTGGAGGCGCTGCTTTTTAAGACGGAGAACAACACTGATTAATGCCAGCTTGACATTTGATATAAAACGACACTCTTGCTATGTATCAGCGGATTTTTTGGACATCTGTTGATAAGTGTACACTAGATACCAGTAGATAGTATAGTTGTGTAATTGTAAGTGGTGATACAGTTGTTGTGCTGACAAGCGACAATAAAACAAGTTGCAAAGTTCGCTTGTCTTGTTTGACAAATACAATAATTGCGAAGCAGTAGGGGCCTAGGACCTAATGAATGGCAGCTGCTGTTTGCTGACATGTGAGCACAGCAGCTGCTGCAACAGTTAAATTTTTGGATACGTGTAAAAAAGGACTAACTGTAGATTTTTTTTATACCCATTGTCATATTGCACACACTGGCTTATGCTTGGTGTAAAATTCTCAATTTTAAATATAATGCGATTTTGACACATTAAATTATATTATTAAACACTTTTAAAAATTGCAAGTTCTGATAAAAAAAATTGTGATTTGATTTGATTTGGGCTTCAAATGATTTGTGATTTGAGGATATGATTTGTGATTTGATTTGTGATTTGAAACATTGATATAAATCATTTTTGCAAATGATTTGTGATTTGGACTTGTGATTTAATTTGTGATTTGCCTATCACTGTTACCTAGATTTAATACTGCTACGTATAACTTTCAGTATGCTTTTAGTGTTTAGTGAAATTTGTTTGCTAATAACCTGGTTGTGTACTAAGTACTATAAAAAATTAAAACTGGACTTTCCTATATTTAATTGTGTTTAATATGTTTTTAGTGTATATTCTGTCACCTATCTGTCTTTTGTCCTTTGTTTATTACGGATCCCTGTGGTCTAAAATAAATAAAAAAATTAATTGACAATGGGCTATAACTTGGTTTTTGTAAGTAAAATATGCAAAATTTTTTGCAGAAAAAATTTTTTTCTAGAAAGACTGGGACGTTTGTTTGCCGTTTGCCATGGTAGCGTACCAAAGCACCAGACACGAAGCAACCGGCTATACCCCGAATCACCTTGTATTCGGATGAAAAATTCGTGCCCCGGTTGATGTCGTATTCGGAAGTTTGAATGACAAACCACTTGAAAACCACGACATTTTCGTCAAAAACATAAAACAGAAGTTTGTTGCAGCTTTTGCTGAAGTCCAAAGTACATTGCAGCGAAGCGCCAAACGCAACAAGATATATTATGGCTTGGGTCAGAAACCAAAAACATTCAAGGTTGGCCAATGGGTAATGCACATCGATTAACGAAAACTGCGAGGTCGACAGATAGGCAATACGAAAAACCGTTTTTGGTCGTCAAATGCTTCTTACTTTGACCGCAAAGATACAACGAACGGTGAAAGCCACACCAAAAACAGTACACATTGATAAGCTGAAGGACTTCGTAGGCACACTGCCACGATGCTGCCAAAACACCGATGCTACCGAGGTGTACTTGCCGGCCAAACAACCTCTAAGTGTTTTGTCTTTACCCGAAGCATCTAAGCAACGAAAAGAATACGGACAACCGCCTAGCTTTGTACTAAACGGCTCGCTGTCGATAAATGATGGTGTGACTTCGTCTAGGCTTGGTCCTAATAAAACATTGGTAAAACGAAGTTCTGGTGAAACGCTAGTAGATGGGCAATCAAAAATTGTTTGAGAGTCGAAGCAGCTAAATCACCGCAGCTTCCCTTTTGTTGGCCACCGAATGGACCTGCAAACATTCAGTCAATACCTGACTCGCCATCAGGTGTTTCTAGTTATAGTATGTCTCCCAAAGCAGAACCGTTCGTTTTAAGACAAAAAGAACATAGTAAAACGAAGCAGTGGACAGCGAAGAAACGTCGAAGTCGACGTCGACGAAGGTCTGCTGGAAATACAAAAACTTCGGATAATAATGTTTTAAACGAAGCCTCGCTAATGACGAAGACGCCTACCGTTGATGTAAGTCGTGAGACTAAAACAATGTCCTTAGCTAATTTAAACAAAGTTAGTAAAGCGAAGACGCCAAAAAAACAGTTCTGACGGCGCAACACAAACAAAAAAATATACTGTGGATGACAGATACGTAGAACAAAGGTTTAAAAAAAGACGAAGCTTTTTTTAGGTTTGACGAATTTGTGACGGATGATGGCCGAAAGAAAGCTTCGAAGTCTCAGGCGACAAACGCTTTGGTTAGCGTGTCAAGGGTCCCTCTAGTACGCCTTCGTAGTTAGTTCACTTCTTAAGTGTATATATTATTTTCGCTTTTGGAATGCCGAAAGTTGGAAAGAGAAAATTGCTTGTCTGAGTCGTCAAAAGTTGAAGACATGTCGAAAACGAAAAGTTACGTAAAGTCACTTTACACTTGATTAAAAGCAGGCGAAGCACGCTTTGCCCAAAGGCATAGGTGGCCACACTGCTTTGGACAAACTTTTGTTTCGCTGCCAAAATAATGCTTATTTGGTACTAACTTTGAGAAGCGAAGATTGTAAATTCTGGGCTGGCTTGTTCGTACTGGTAAGCTTTTTCGATTCTGCACAACGACCAATGGTAATACGACGACAACGACTACTGATGGATTCGCTGGTGATGTAAGCACCAACCAATGACAAAAGCAAAAGAACGAATACGACTCTGGCTAATAAATAGAGATGAAGACTTTACCGGAGAGCATAAAACGTCGGTTTCGAGACGAAAAACCGACGGTTAACCAGCAGATGTACACTGTGTCCCAAAAAACATTCCCGACATTTTCGACTGTTACTTCAAAACCAATTATCAAATTTTGATAATTTTTGATAAAGATATTCCTGACACAACTTGCCAACAAAAGACCATTTACTTTTTTATTTCACACAATGTTTGTTTTTGCACTACCTGGGGAATTCACAACTAGCAAAATATCACTTTTTTATCCAATGCGATATAATTGCTTAATTAACATAACGCGTAAAAACACATTTTTTTACATTTCTGACACCATATTTGGCAATTCATCCAGTAGTCCATTTTTTAATTGCCTGTAAAAAACTGTTTCAAGTGTTGGCCCACTATGCGAACACAGGTAAGGAGACACTTTCTCCATTCATTGACAGCAGTATCGATAATGTTCAGCTCCAGACCAATCCGGGCACTACCAATTGTTTCTTGACTTCACAAGCATTCCTAAACTTTATTTGGTTGAAACACTGCTGCATGACAGTCAAACCTTGTAATAGACCTGTTGTTGGGACCCGCAGATTATGATAAATGAAATTTATTGTCGTTTTTTTCACTCATTTTGACACGTATTATGCTTGGTCTGCTTTCCCCAGATAGTGCAGAAACAGACGTTAGGTGAGGTAAAAAATAAAATACTTGTTTAATAGCCAGTTGTGTCTGAAATATTTGTGTCAAATATTATTAAACTCTGCTAATCTTTCTTTAAGTTACGATCGATAATGTCGGGGATGTTTTTTAGGTGTTCTGTTTATTTCAACACATATTTTGCTTGATCTGTTTTTTAGGTAGTGCAAAAACATACATTAAGTGAGGTTAAAAACTAAACAGTCATTTGATGGCAAGGTGTGTCTAGAATATTCGTACCAAAAATTATTAAATTCTGATAATTGGTTTTTAAGTTACAGTCGAAAATGTCGGAGATGTTTTTTGGACACAGTGTATATACGTATTCGTCTGGAACCCGAAAAGCCTGTCGATCCAAAGGACATCCCCAGCTGTTCTACGTGACCCGGGCTTTCTATTAACAACCACAGATGCCCAACGCAGATACGTTTACGCACCTAAAGCTTCGGCGCCCGACGTCTACGCGCATTCTCGTTTGACGAAAGACCTCGATGTTTTGTTCTGCTGCTGATTCCCGAACTCTGGCGTGTACACCGACGACGAAGACCAGCTGAGAAGATGACGCCGGAACTGGAGTTTGGTCGTATGCTGCAACGAAGACACAGACTTTTATCGCGTTGTGAACATTTTGAATTTCGTAGTTATTTTATTTGATTTTATTTTTATGTTTTCGTATAAAATAGGCAAATAACTAGAAATCGGCCAGTAGATTTTAAAATGTATATAGGATTGGCCAAAGACATTTGCACACGCTCGAAGACATATTATTCCTGGCTGTTGTACTTGTTATGATGTTTTCGGTATTAGGCCTATGATTACCTCCGCCAAGGAGATTATGTTTTTGCCGATTTTTGTTTGTTTGTTTTTGTGTCAGCACGATAACTCAAAAAGTTATAAACGGATTTTTCTGAAATTTTGAGGGAATATCGGGCGTGGCATAAGCTACAGATGATTCAATTTTGGAAATAATATGGCAGGAATCCTGCATTCTGGATCACTTTAAAGTTTTCGTTACCATTGCGTAAAAGAGGCATAAGGGAACCGCTGGCAAAACGGCAGTGTATCCAATCACAGTTTTTTAGGTCACGTAAAACTAGGTCACTGTGGAAAAATGAAACTATAGTTTGAAACGCGTAGGTGAAATCTACATTACAATCTGACAAGCACTTGGCGGACGTAACTGCGGTCTATGATTGCTTTCTAGTTAAAGTATTTAAAATAGCCTAGGTTTCAAGTTTGCGGCAGGACGAAGTCAGTTATAGTCAGTTAATGTCATCCTAAAAAGTTTTTTTTGTTTTAGCTGCTTCGGAACGAAGGCAGTTTTTTTGTTTGCAAGTTTGTGTTTGTTTTTTTTGCTTCACGACGAATCGATAATATGGTAGAAAAAAACGTAGTGTATTTTGTGTCGTAATGTACCTTCATATTTTTGGTAAAATAAAACTAAATACGGGCTTATTTTTTGTAACAAGTATTTTAAGTCCATTTTCCGAAAATTATTTATTTTTTGGATATAAATAATAAATATTTTAGATTTATATCTTTCGTTAAAAGATCATCAAACGTCGACTTTTAGTGTGGTATAAAGCCACATATAGGCTGCTGTCGAATCTTTCTAAAATACGTTATATAATAAAATACGCTATGTTATGGCAATGACAGTCACGTGATAGGCATTAGGTTCTTTTGGCCGGCTCCGGCATTATAAAAGGCGAAGCGCAGTGACGGCAACTGAACAGTTTGCTCGAGCGCTCGGATAGAGCACATCGACTGACAAAATTATGAGCCTTCGCCTTCACAAACGAAACAACGAAAACCAACGAAACACTTTTCGACCAAACAAAACCCACTGTTCAATAATAACTATATTTTTGTCTGTTTACGGTCATTTCACGAAAACCCTTTGGTTGGCAATTTTTCGTTTAACACCAACTTATTACCAGCATGAATAACCGCCTATCTTTTAAGGCCGAAAATACCCATAAAGCTGAACTTGAACTTAAACTTAAACTTGAAGATGACGGGCTGAGAAGCACATGTGCTTTAAATGTCCCAATCTGAACACTTGTCGACCCTCGACTTAAAACTGTTCACCGATGTAGCACTGACAACGTCATCTGGCAGACTGTTCAAACTGCTGATGACCCTGTGACTGAAGAAATGCTGACGGACACTTAGATGACATCGAGGCTTGTACAGTGTGTATTTGTGACCGCGCAATTCGTGCAAGTTTTTTTTTCTGACCGTGAAGAACTGTATACTGTCAACGTTTTCTTTGTTCGTTACGATTTTGAATGTCTTTATTATAGATCCTGTCTGATGCGTCTTTTTTCTAAAGTAGTAAGACCCAATCGTCGCAATCGCTCTTCACAGCACATATTTTGGAAGCCTTTGACAAGTTTGGTGGCCCGCCGTGACTTTTTCAAACAGTCAATATCCCTTCAAAGGCACGGTGACCATGCTTAAACACTGTGTTCCAGATGCGGTCGTATAAATGACTTGTATAGTAATCTAAAGGTTGCTATATCCGGGTTACAAAAGTGCCCCTTAATCAATCCGAGAACTTTCATAGTCTTTTTCGCTGCCTCGTTACATTGCTTCGAAAATTTCAAGTCATGTGTTGTGATGACTCCCAAGTCCTTTTCTTCATCAACTAAATTTAAGTCACAGGTTTGATTATCCTGAGATCTTGCAATCACCCAGTACGAAGGACGAAGCGAAAGCAGCGGATGGTTACATTCCTCAAACTTTCTCTATTTAGATGGGCCTCTGAACTTTTCTCTATTTCAGGAGAATTATCTAACCTATCTTTTTCTTATTAGAAAAGAGAAGTTCGTCTACTCCAGTTCCTCAATATCCGAGATGAGTATTAATGAAAGTATCATTATGACAATAACCAATGTGTATGGGCAATAACCAATAGGCGGGTAGCAGGCTGGTACCCGGTAGTACGAGTATACAGTGTGGCATTAGCTATAAATATCGCAGTTGAACCAATCCTGCCGACTGCCGATGTGGCCGAATGAGCAGCGTGAGCATCCGCTGCGCGAATGGTCACGGGTAGGAGTTCAACTTTTTGTCATATTTTTTTTTTATCGTAATTTATATAACCGTCTTTTGTCATATTACGGTGCGTTATTTTTCGAAAATCGCTGTTGCTGTTTATTTATTGTAAGCGTGCTTTTATTGATGTGTATTTATACGAAGTCATTCTATTCTATGCACATTTTAAGTAGGCCATTAGGTAGGTTTTACGTTCCAAGCTTACGCTTGTTTCGACCGCTCTGCAACATTTGAGATGCAGGACTCGACTAATGCCTCTACGACCGGTACTCGCTTTTATACGGTTTGGAGAGCTCGGCGCATGCACATTGAGCACTGCCAGTTTGGCCAAGACACAGCGTAACGTAATTTTGGGAAAAAACCAAATTTAGAAAATAAAGATTAAAATAGCCTCAATATCAACCTCACTTTTTTGCAGCCAAAATATCGGCAAATACGAACACGAATATCTCCGCCGTCAGTGGACCGATTTGGATGCGGTCTGGGGCGTTAAAAAGGACAAAAATTGTGGACTGTTAACGAAGTAAAGTACTTAGTATAATTTAGCCCAAAAAAGTCAAATGTATAGTAATTTAAAAAAAAGTAAACGCTTAAACCGATATATTAACACTAGTGAAACGTAAATATATATATATGTATATGCTTTTATATAGATGTACGCCATTATTTTATAATGTTATCTTTTCGTTTGTTATATTTTACTTTGGCTGTGTTTCAAGTGTTTCAAGCGTCTTAACCATCGGTGTCTGTCCGTCTGTCTGTCTGTTTGTTTGTTCGTCTGTTACACTCGTGATCTGTATTACAAGCAATTTGAGAAAAGCTCACGAGACGCGCGAAAGCCTATAGCAGTTTCTGTTTGCAGGTAATCTTAGTCTATCTCCATCGATTTCGTCGTAATTTACTCTTTTGCAGGAAAAAAATCGCCAAAAAATCACGCTAAAACAATATTTTTAGAGTTCAAAGTCATTTAACGTTATCGATGTTAATATTCGTAAAAAGCTCCTTATCAGTGCTTGTTATGATAAGCAGCATTGCTGTGCCTATCTGCAATCATTTACACGCTAGACTAGCAACAAAGTATAAATAGTCAGCTTTTACAGGAGTACCTCTCGTTGACACCCACGTGCGCAGGCCTGCTTGAATTTAAAAAGTCTACATTTTAAAAATTTACATTTTATGCTGAAAATTTCATACGCAGGTTGTCTTGGTCTATCTCCAGCCATTTTGGCGCAATTCATTTTTGAAATGCGTGTCGCAACTCAAAATTGTGCAAAAAAATCCCCAAAACCTCTTTTGGGAAGGTTTAAGGTCATTCAAGATTATCAATGTTGATAAATTTAAAAAGCCTGTTACCAGTGCTTGTTATGATAAGCAGCATGTCTGTGCCTATCTGCAACCGTGTTCACGCTACACGAGATAATTGCGATAAAATAACCACTTTTAGGGGAGTAGCTGTGTTTGACACCCGCTTGCACCGGCCTTCTTGAACCTAGCGGGTCGGGACTTAACCCTCGGATGCCTAAGGGAGGGGTTGATACAACCCCCCTTATCGGTTTTTGGGGGATAATTTTTTCTGGTAGCTTAGTGCAACCAA
>Ga0056128_1011398_pt1 | contig 10972 bp, 8 predicted proteins | sample WorMetLIZISLAND2_FD_71113 | JGI IMG/M metagenome (GOLD analysis project Ga0056128, IMG submission 71113) | Marine gutless worms symbiont microbial communities from Max Planck institute for Marine Microbiology, Germany - Olavius geniculatus... ... | reverse complement strand
CATAGTCTAAAGCCTTCTTCATTTGATGTTATTTGTCGTATTAGGCCTACTTGCCCAATGGTTACCGATTTGGCTGAACTGCCCAAAATGTGCACCGTAAAACAACAGATAGGCCTAAGCATATAATATAAGCTTAACCAATGTAAAAGTCTGCGTAATGACGATATGGTGATCTCATATAGCTGCTTTCACTTTGGACCAAAATACTATAGGCCTGCTGCATCGGTGGTCATTGCCATAATAGGCTACTCAGGCTAAAACTGAGTGCACTAACAGCGAATGGAGGGCCAAGACGACAGCCGGATCATTCATGCATGCAGTTAGGGCCTATAAATGGCAAGCACACGGATAAGTTCACGTTCTTATTAGACATCAACAATGTCCAATCACTTTATTATTCGGCCATCCATCTGTGCATATGTGGAGGGGTGTATATTTCACTTATATGGGGAGCAAAAACCCCTTGGCAGATTGAGTCCAAATTTTTTGGTGGTAGGGGTCCATGACATAATCACGCCGTTCAAATTTGGTGACGATCGGTTCAGGGGTTTTTGGTTGGCTGAGGGTCAAAGTTTGCCTTTTCCCATAGACTTTGAATGTCGTCCTTACAACACTCACACTATCGTGTGAAGTGTGATGTAATGATTAATTGTCAAAAAAATTTTCATGAACTTAAAATTATTATTACAAGCAGTGGCTATTATGCAGCTATCTTACCTTGTCTGGTACAGCAGCGGCAGCAGTATAATATATGTTTGTACAGTTGCAGTGCTGTGGTGTAAACAATTACACGGACTGGTTTGACATCAATGCGTGGCCAGATAAAGAGCGTGTCCCACCGGAATGTTGTGTTGAGGAAGAATGCCCAGTTGAAGGTCATCCTGATGAATGGTATCAAAGTGTAAGTAATGTTTATGCATCGATCGCTTCTGTCTCTTTGCATTTGTTTGATCGCTAGTTTGTCTTTGAATAATGAACATACTAATTAATAGGTTGAAATGGAAACTAATATGTTATATGAATTTATTAAATTATGATCATTATCAGGCTTGTTATTGACTTTGTCATATGTATGACAACATGCTGCCTGCCATAGCGACATTTGGTGGACAGTTGTTCTAATGAAGGCAGCAGCAGTTGCCGAAATGTCACGAACAAACTCAATACTGTACTGTAATTTGTCGAATTTATATAAACTTATTGGTTAAGTCTGTCTGAATGTCTGTGTACATGTACGTGCGACTGTGCACATCCCCAATGTTGTTGACATGATATCTTAAGTACGGTATTACTGGACACAGCTCACAAAAGTTTTAGACTTTGAGGCAGAAGCCATAGCAACTCTCAGTCAACTGAGTCAAACGCTGATTTGAGGTCGGCATAGGCAATCCACGGAGGTTGATTGAATTCTTGCCGCATCTGAATCAATGTGTTCAGTGTGAAGATACGATTTGTTGTAGATCGGCATTAGCTATACTGAGTAAGCAGTAAATTTTGAACATAAGTTTTAGATGTTTTTGGTAAAGCATATCATTGTGATAATGTATGCCAAAAGTATAAAAGTAAATTTACATTTGTTGATGTTATTCAGGAAAAAGTGCACTTTTTTCCGAACACAGTGTAGAAGCTAAGATTATAGGTTAAAGAGAAGGCAATAGGTTGGAGTGATAGTAGATTGGCAGATATCAATTATGCCGTTAGTGTCTATGTCTTTGTCAGTCTGTTTGTGTGTCTGACTGTCTGCCTGTCTCTATCTGTCTCTGTCAGTCTGTGTGTCTGTGTCAAGGGATGTATGGAGAAGTGGAAGGAGCAGCTAGAGTCGCAGTTGTACATCGTTGGCATCAGCTGCATCGTCATCGTTCTCATACAGGCATGTATTGTTGTTACCGTACATTGCCTGCTACTGTGACTTGTAGCTTTCTGGTAATATGTGTAATGTGTATGACATGTGTGTCATTGTGTTGTGCCGTTCTAGATGTCCTTGTCAGGGTCATCGTGGCCATTTGCAAGCCTCCTACTCTTAGCCATATGGAAAATTAATAGTGGCTTACAGGCTACGTGGTGAATGCTTGGTGTGGTTAATTGGGGTGGTGGTATGTCTGCTAGCTGCAGACCACAGGTCAAACCATTCACTGCACCTACAACGGATGATCGCATAGTGCACTGTGATATATTCATTTGCTCATGCCATTACTGAGATATGTAGGAGATTGCAAAATGCTACTGGTGATGAGCTTGACTCATGTAGTAGTGCTGTAACAAGTATATGTACTTGACCCTTAAATGTATCCTGTAAAGTGCTCAAGTGACTACTACTTCAAGGTTGTCGCACTTTTAACATATTCGCTATCACATCATAAGAAACTTGTGAAATGTGTTATGTGATTTTTCTGTGCAGATGTTCGGGATGGCTGCAGCCATTATCATGTTCTGTTGCTTACGTTCTGAGAAGTATTACTACGAGTAAGGACGTTACGTCAGATCCTGGTGCAGTGGTTATGCAGACTCGTGGACCATATAGCTATCGTGATGTTACTTTTTGTTATATGAGTAAGAGCATTACACCAGATCAGGTGTGGTGGTCACACAGTAGTCATTGACTATCATTTTCCTTACATCGACATTTGACCGACTGACTGTCGCTTGTATTTACAGTGTTCAGACAAATGTGTGCGGTCATTCAACAACGTAACAATGTGTGTGTGTGTGCATACGTGCACTTTTTATCAGAATCTTATAGCAGTATTTTATAGACCATCAGAATATTGTATATTGTATATCTTTACTGTTGTTGATAATTTGTCTTGAATTCCGTGAAAATGGCGTTCATTGATCAATCATTGACTGTGAGTGAATGCGTATGGTTAGTTAACGATGTTCTTCTGCAGAACTTAGTGGTGCATCTGTTACACATTAACTTTGTATTGTTTATGGAGGCCCGTAGCTCAACTTTTCTAAGGGGGTGTGGGGTGGGTCTAAAAGCAGCCCTTTGTTAATCAATCCAGGGGGTCTGGGAGTGCTGAAAGCTGTGCCGATGGGATCCAGGGGGCAAAGTCCCAGCTGCAAACACATTGTTATGCATTCCAGCTGATGGAATTGGGAATTACTGGGGAAGGGGTTTAACTGAACCCATCCAACCCTTTCCCTTTTGCTACAGACCTGCTATGTTATTCTGACCGTAGCAGGGTTTATTTTTATAGTAACTGGTGAATATAGACCAGCATTATAATTCTTTCACTGCTGTAAATGGCTTATTTTAGCTTGAATCATTCATGTTGTGTGTAAGATACTTTGGCTGGCTAGCTAGCTAAAGTTTCGTTATCAGCCAGTTAATGAAAAGATAAATATCCTGGCAGCTGGTTATTCTCAGACTGGTCTGTCTGATATTAAAACTACTTTTCATTAGTATCATATCTCACTTACGTGCCAAGTTATGAGAAATGTTGTGATAATCACAGTCCAATCTCTGTATAGGCCTACAGTATTTGACACATTTGTGCATGTGAAAGCAGTGTAGTTCTGTCATGTTGCAAAGCCGTGATCCATGCAGTGTGGCTGGCGATGGCTGATAACTGTGAATTAGTGTCGGTGAAAAATTTCAGTAGTTTAGGCATCTAACTAGTTAAACAGAGACAGTTATGCCCTGTCTTTCGTGGAGAGAATTGGCCAGTTGAATCAAAATAGCAGTAGTAATTGTAGCAATTTGCTGCTTTTTACTGGAGTGTTTATGCTGTTGGAGACAGTGTTGATTCTGTTATATATTTATTAGATTTTCTGCAAGTGATGCTGTGCATAGTGTGGACCAGTTTACACAGAGATTGCGTGTCATCTGCTATATATTTATCTGTTTTGAACAAACTGAAACTTTATTCTGGGTAATGATGTTGACTGCTATTTTGGATTTATGATGTGTTGTGTATGTGCTGCTACTGCATCAGTTGCATTCGTAGAGTGATTTTATGTTACTTTGTAGCTACTAGCTTGGTGTTGTAACAGGTCTTGTAGTGAATCGATGTTGGCAAAAAATTTCCACGGTTTGTAGATCTCTTATTAGTTGAATACTGACAGCTGTGCAGGGCACTGGACTACAAATGTTTAGCCCTCATGGCAAAAAAAATTAACAGCAGTTTTATTTCGGTTAAATTCTTAATCAAACGTGGGGCTTACATCCAAACATAAATAAATACTTGTTGACTGCTGAGCACTGATTCTTGTAATTTCACAGCAGCTGCTGCAGAGTTCTTTTTCTATACATTTTCTACTTCTATTTCATAGTTGCTGTGAAAGTTCTTACCGTATGCTGCTAATTATGTTGTTTGCGGCTCTGTATGAGGGCGGACAGTATGCATCGGTCTTCGGTCTGCTATTGATGAAGTCATAACTCAGCGACCTCATTCTGGAAAACCTGGAATGTCAGAGAAATTAACAACTAGTCAGCAGGGAAATGAGAGTGCGTCATAGGTTAAAAAAATGTGTGTGGGGGTGTCTGTATACTGCAATTTTTGACAGACATCTGCAAATTTCTCAAAGGAGATTATGGGTGCCAAAAATGTTATTTTTGCCCTTAAATATGCCAGAAATCGGGATTTTTAGCACAAATGTTGATTTTTGGAAGAAAATTTCCTGAGGCAAAAATTTGGAGGTCTGCTGTCACGAGGCCACTGGTTACAGAATTGTTGGGGAAATTTGTTAGTCATCAACTTCGTCTATTGGGAAATGCTGATTGTTATTAGAATGGCATTGTCATAATGGTTTTGATGGTACACTTTTGTGATGAATTGCCTCATTACATTGTTGCTGTGCAGTGTGCAGTCATCCCATAAGCTGCATTACGAGGCATCCGTCTGTCTGTCCTTCTGTCCCATTCAGGCTAGCTCGAAAAACGAAAGTGAAAAAGTGCCGAAAAGCCGAATTATGTGTGAATATTGCAAAGAAAGTCATACTGGAACAGCAGCTGAAACCAAATTCGCAAAAAAATTAACAAATTTAACTAAATTTGTACGGAAAAATTGTCAACATGTATTTTTGCACATCACTGGTATGCCTAATTTTTAAAATTCGTTTAAAAAATTTTAATTTAGGAAGAGAGTTAATATTTATAAGATTCGAATTCTCTATGTCCAAAGCTGTTGACACATGCCATCTAGTATTGTTAATTTCTGTAGCTAATGGTTGAACCGGTAGCATATGATCTGTCTACCATTTTTTGTATACCAAACTAGTCTTGGTATATAAATAGGAAAAATAGTTTTTGTAAGAAAATAATTGATGTGAATTGTATTCTGTATGCAAAAGTAATACAAATTTTTTTTGCATGTAAAACGTGTTTACAGTTTTGTTAGTTTGTCTGCGTGTTTTGGTCACCCGTGTATATAATTATGTACATGCAACTTCAATGCTTTAACATTCTAATTAATTAGGGTTCTGTTGTGAGTGTGATTTTCTCGTATACGTAGTAACACAGGCTGCGATTTAAGAAAACACTTTTATGATTACCACCATTTTGACAATTTTTGTTGTTGTCTGAAACTGTGTTTTTGTTATTTGATAGGAATCGCGCGTGTATTCGTTTATTAGAAGTGTGCTAACGCTATACTCACGTTTCACTTCATTATTCCTGTTTTCCTATATGAAATATCACCAGTGACTCTGACGAATGTTTTATTTATCGTATTTATCTGTTCCATCATTATTGTAGCATAACTAGATACTGTCCGTGGGTATCATGCAGACAAGAAAACGCACAAAAAACCATGTGACCTCGAATTTTGACCTTGAAAATCAACAGGGTTCTAGAGATGGTCAGTGTACATGTTCGTGCAAGATTTAATCAAGCTAAGTGCAGCGTTTCATGAGTCATCGTGTTGACAGAGAAAATAGAAAAAAAACTTAGCGACGAGGCCGAAAACAACACTGCCGTTGCTTCCACGAGCATTCGTACCGCTCGTGGAATCAACGGCGGTGTTGTTTTCGGCTTTGTCGCTAAGTTTTTTTAGCCGACCATATTTAAGTAACGGTCGAGCTTATGATAGCCTACAAGTCGTCGTCTGTTTGTCGTCTATCGTGGATGTATTCTGGCTAAGCGTTAAGTCTTATGGGGAAAATTTTTACACGATTAATTAGCCATGTGTCTTAAACCTAGGCATGCAAAATTTCAGCGATCTAGTGCGAGAGAAACTTTACAAATTTGGGGTTGAATGGACGGATGTAGGGAAAATGTGTTTTTTTGACGGAAAACTGGCCATCTCGGAAACGGTGAGAGATGGGGCCAAGGTTACTATTAGTCATTAATAGGAAGTTGCAAACGTCATGAAAATCATTGACCATGGATGACCTTGAAGGGTAGTCTAATGTATGCCAATCGTGCGGTATTGTGGCTAAACGGTAAATTGTAGGGGGTCGGCGATGATAGCATCGGATAGGGCGGTGGCGACTTCCTATAGGCTGTCAATAGTAAACATATCTTCATCTGCAGCGGTTTGGCCAGAATTTTAAATAGAAAGTTTCAGGCTATAAGTGGCCGTATCTCGGAAACGGTGGGAGATAGGGCCGAGGTTACTACGTATTAGCCTAATCACTAATAAGCAGTGGTATACGCCTTTTCGGATTAGATGAAAATCATCGACCTTGGATGATCTTGAAGGTCACTGACAACCAGAACGGTCGGCTGTCCTAGCGACAGCTGGGCTTCTTGTTTTTTTTTCTCAGATATGTTAATTGGCTTTTTCAAGTGTACCTATCTTGCAAATTCATTTTAGCTCGACAGTCGACAAAATACGGCAGCTCTCCAGGCAGAAATCCTAACTACTGTAGGCCTATGCCCTTAGCCTACAGACACAGTTACAGTCTAGCGAAAAAGTGGGGACTAGACCACAGAATGTCACGAAATAAAAAAGATAGTTAAAATGAATAAATTCTCTCTCCCAGTGACTGGGGGGAGAGAATTTATTCATTTTAACTATCGTTTTTATTTCGTAACAGTCTGTATGCACGATATTTTTTTAACTATGTGGACACAGAATAGTACCTCCGACAACTAAGACAAAAAAAATTAGCAGTTTAGATAACTAGATGCGAAAGTTTTCTTCAGTAAAGGATATTTTTGGAGCGTCCAATACAAATTTTATGGACTCGCGGCAACTGCAAGCACTGGGATTTTCACGCTTAAGTATAAGCGTTTTTATACTAAACCGTTGTTTGAAGTGGTATCATGCAAATGACTTAGTGTGATGTAATTTCGCACGGCATTGATGTCAACTTGTGTCAGCAGAGGGCGCTTCTATACCGGAAGTAGACTGATCGTCGGCGCATGTGACGTCATCGTATTCGTCACCAATGACGATGTGAACGCCACTGCTGTTGACCGGACTACTTACGTCTACCTCCGCCGTGCTTGTCCGCCGCCGCTCCATGTCATAGTCCTCCGCGGCGACATCGGAGCTGTACTGGTAAGAGTCGGATGACGTCACGTCCGGTATGACGTCATGGCAGTGGTTGTCGGCTGCAGCAACGCACCTGCTGAGCCTGGGCAGCGAAAACGGTTTGCGTCGGCGCGATGCCATGACGCTGCCGTCCGTGCGAGGAGAGTTTTTCACGCGGAGGGAAGATATTTTGTCTACGACGACTCCGTCGCGGTTGAGCGGCCAGGACTTCATGGACTCGCTCGACGGAGAAGCGGATCGTGGACGAGCGGACGGCATCGTGGATGATAGGCGGATCGTGGAAGAAATGCGGATGGAAACGAATAGCGATGATAGCGGGTGTGATCGTGCAGTCGCTGATCGAGTGAGACCGACGCCGAGTACTCACCACCGTCATCGTTATCATCATCATCACCTTGTAGTACTGGACAGTCGGCCGACGACTGGAGCGCTGCATCCGCATCACAGGCCTATAGGCCGCCGCGCTTCATACGGCACTTTAGTCAGTGAATCACAAAAACACGACAGCTTGCTGATGAAATTATTATTATATAACTTGTAAACTGTAAGTTCATTGCAGTTCATTTACAATCTCTAATGAAAAGGTAGCGGCAGGAACAAACGCAGTAACGGTTGCGATTCAATGAATTTGTATACGTGAGCTTTCTACTATGTAGTTCGCGTTAGGTCCACTGTTTCAACCTTTGAGTGCGTTCAAAGACACGACAGTTTGCGTTGTAGGTCACACTGACTGCATTTACACGTGTACGTTGATCGGACGAGGACTGGAGCGCTGCGGGTCGCGGCGGATACGCGGTGGAAGAGGCAGAAAACGGGATGCGAGTTGCAGAAGCAGCGTCCACGTCCAGGCACAGCTGAGACGAGACGGACATTGTCATCATGTTGTGATGAGGAGCCGTGATGATGACACCGTGTAATACACGCTGTCGTCAGACGGACATTGTCATTCCGATTGAGAGTCGCGCGACTGACGACAGCGCCGAAAGCGTACTGCTCATCCGACGCTTATCTGCACAACGCAGTAAAAAAGCTACGTGTCCACTGAAAGCGATGCGCTGTGATGTGATGCAACACGTTTGAACTTTTGACATATTAGAAATTCTTATTGCATAACTTCCGGTTGTACTTTCGCTCTCACGAACTTCGATCCTGAGAGCGAAAGTCCGTGGAAACGAAAGTTCCATAATTCTTTAATCTTTACATCAAAATTGACCAAGGTGCGTTTATCGACGAGGTTCCTTATTGACCGAGAAAAGGAATACAAGGGATATGAAAGTTTTAACCTTCCCGTGGTAAACAAAATCGGCGTACACACGCCGTTGATTAAGTGACAGCTGTGGGCCTAAATTTATGCGTTTTAGATTACACACATGTAGGTTAAAACTGTATACTGCAACTGCAATTCAAAATGTGAGTCAGCGGCGTTGTAGGTTGAAAAAGTCTCAGAGAAGCAGATAGTTGCAATTTTGCGACAGAAAACAGCACGTTTTCATCAAGAGATACGGGTGCTAAAAAGTTTAATTTTTGGCTCTTAAATTCGGCCAAAATACACAATTTCCAGGCCCAATTTTTGTAAGTTTGAAAAAATTTCCGACAGGAGGAAATTTTCCGACATGCTGAAATTTATGGGGCAACTGCCCTTCCGGCTCCCCTCCTTTTCCCCGCGAAGACGCCACTGCATGTTGTAACGCACCTCGCGGAGTACAGTTGCGAATTTCGTCCTCAGTGATTCCACCTCTCAGGCAGAGTTCCTTCAACGCTTCCACTTCACGCTTCACACGCGCACACACAGACACCGGACTATAACAATTAACCAACGCACACGAAACAGCGGTATGTACCTACTATGTGAAGCTGCGGGAAAAAACGATTAAAAGGGAGCAGGTTTTTGCTGGAAGTTGGACTGTTGGACCACAAAATCTTCCATTCCCTGGAGTCAGGAACCGCCATCTGACACGAAAACATCTAAATCCGGCCAACGGTTTAAGCGGGGTGCATAAATGTAAAAGAAGATAGGCAGACAGACGGCACAACGAAAATATATTTCGCTGTAGTCGAAACGGCTTGTGCTGCAAGAAAAGATTCCACCTAAAAACGTGGTATACGGGCCTCTTAGCGCCGTCCGGATCTACAGCTCGCGGGATCCGCATGCGGTCGCTGGCGGCTTGACAATTTCTATTCATGAATAGCTGATCACGTCCGCACCGCCGACCGTATAGTGTCATTAACTCACATTTCTGAGTATTCGCATTTCGTCTGTGAGCAAAGATCATAATGATATAGACACGCGTATTGGTTTTACACTTTTTGCAGCGCGTTCCTCGTCGTATAGTTCCAGTTTGCGTTCGGCGATTCGGCGAGCCCGCTTCTGTAGTATGATTCGAAATTCCTGGCGCTGCTTCACGGTTATCACGATTCCTGCAGACGACAAAAACATAAATATACGCCCGATCGACAGTGTGCGGCCCGGAGTGAAACCGAAATCGAGCACTGCTCTAAAGATACTTATCGCCAATGTGACGTGTGTCTTTAAAGCAGCGTTTTACACTGTAGCCTGTACGCCAGCATATTTTTCACTAGTATAGATTACGTTATAATATGCGCGTACAGTACGGTAGCTTAAACCTACGCATATGAAATAAAATGGCAACGCAACAAAAGGTCTGCACCTATATTAACGCTAGCAATAAACTCGACAGTATAAACAGGCAGATTCAGACTGATCCATGCAAAGCCTGCAGTGCAATGTTGTCTATAAAAAACTGTAATGTACAGAGCAAGTGGCCGGTCATTAACGTCATCGTTAGATGATAGGCCTGTAGTCAAAAGCACACAAGCTTAGGCCTAATGCAAATCGTTCGACCCGCGGATTATTACCGTCCACCGCCAGTCTTCGTATTATCTGCATGTTAATTGCCTCTACTTGTTTGAAAGAGCAGCATATACGCAGTGGCGTAGCCAAGGCGAGGGAGGGAACCCAGCCCCCCAATCCTCCAGACAAAACATAAGCATACGTTTAAACAACACGAAATTTGCCAATCAATTTGCCAATTTGGTCAGTTTATTTTCAAGAAAATAATTAAAATCGTTGCCACCAAATCTTATCTGTTAAAGCTAATATGCACCAAATTCGATTTCGCTACCCCACTGGGGAAGCTCACAGCGCTCCCCCAAGCCCCTAGCTAGATTTTAGGCGTTCTACTTTTAAGGGAAGGGAGTGAAGGGAAAAAGAAAAAGACTGGGGGAAGGAAAGGGAGGGGTAAAAAAGAGGATGACAGGGCGGAGAGGAGAGGAGAGTGGAGGGAGACAAGGCCCCCAATTGAGATTTCTGCAGGCTACGCCACTGTATATACGAACACGTGTAACTTACGCTCATGAGCTATAATACTCCATCTGCACTTTACCGCCACTATACAGGGTGGTCCAGCTAAAGTGAAGCCAACTTACATTTTTGCTGGTAACATTTGAATGCATAGGTAAAATTCAATGATTTTTTGCAAATGTGATAACAGTTCAGACACACACATTGG
>Ga0056128_1011397_pt1 | contig 10973 bp, 11 predicted proteins | sample WorMetLIZISLAND2_FD_71113 | JGI IMG/M metagenome (GOLD analysis project Ga0056128, IMG submission 71113) | Marine gutless worms symbiont microbial communities from Max Planck institute for Marine Microbiology, Germany - Olavius geniculatus... ... | reverse complement strand
AAGACAAGGTTAATGCTTTCATACATTTTTTCCCAAATTTTTCCAAAGAAGTTTTAAAAGTGCATCCTTTCCCAGGAAAACAAGTCTTTCAAAGATCTTCCTAAAAAGTTTCGAAGATGTGGCGTTTGTGGCCCCAGTGTCACTTATGAGCTCCCATTGTGAACGGAGACAGGTGGAGACAGACTATGAAAATGGAAGAATACATGCCTGGGGTGGCGAGTTGATCCATCTGCTGCTGACTACCAAACCACGGACCAATGCTCGGCAGGATGAAGAAAGCAAACGACAGCAGAAGTACCTATCAACCAAACAGTGCAAAACTATCAGCATGTGTGTGACAAACCTCTTTACCATATCTATACATGCCGGCAAAAACACAGCTCTGCCAGTTAGTTATGGTTATTAGTTACGCTAGTTAGTTAAGTTATGGGTGCAGAGCTGAACTTCATTAATCATGTTTTGAGCGAGCAGCGAATAGACCCCATCTCTTCCATAATCTGCCATAACTTCCTTGGTTTTTACATTGGTACCAGATATACCACTTGGTACCAGTAAGAGAGGCATGAGCATGATAGTTCTGCAGCTAGTAAGCAACTGTGCAACACGACGTGCTACTGGAAGATATGCAATGAACTCACTTGCTCAAGACAAGGAAGCAAAGATGTAAGGCATGACACCACAACATACCATGATGCACGTTCCCGTCTGCGCCTGTCTTGCAGTTATACTGTGTATCAAGCCTGTTGCGCCACGTGGTACACCAACCATTGCTTGAAGCTTCCTCAGCTGACTCAGGAATGATCTGAAAAGTCAAACATCGTCATCACACACTTATGCCTGATTTTTGAAACAAAGCGTAACCCACGGATAACCTGCAAATCTTGGGTTACCCCTGGGTAACAGGTAACATGGTAAAACAGCATTTTTGAAAACTCTAACTCCAGGGTAAACTCAGGGTTTACCTGCCTGCCTGCAAACCATACAAAGTTAGTGCAATGTCTAATCCAGAACTGTTTATGTACTGGGTAAGTGTGTACATGAAAAATACATGCATTATGCTCTCCAACAATTTGCAAAAGGTAAGATAAAATAATAAATAAGATAAAATAATAAATAAAATAAGCATTCGTAATAACTACGATGTCATTGTTACAGATTAATATACTAATAAACAGCTGATTTTCCCACAAGCTTCTCACCGTTTACTGCTGATACCTTCAGGAGCCTTCAACCTTAATTCAATGCTGTTTTTTTATTTTTCACGATCGATGGCTTTTAATCTTTTGAGTTCTTTCATTATTAACTTATTTGTTGTTCGATTTGGACAGCCAGCTAAGTTTTTAAGCCCGAACTAATTTTTTGTATTATATTAGATGGCAGTCTACTGACGAATAGCAAAAAACTACCCTGGTACAGGAAAACATGAAACAAACAGGAAAACTCGGTTTAAACAGTTATTATATCTTACTGGTTCATCTTCTCCAAGCTTTCTACTTTCTGCTGCAGCTGTTTGTTCTGCAGTGTGCAGATTTTGACACGTTTCTCCAAACCTTCGACATACTCCTGCTTTTTTCTGCGACTCACTTTAGCCGACACCTACATACAATTACATCACACATCCTTAGTGCTCTGGCTTTACAGTATCAATGACAATGAGTGAAAGGGTTGCATTTTAATGGCAAATCAGCACATTACAGGGTATTCAATAGACATTCAGGCATTCTCACTTACTTAGTCAGAAAAAATTATTTCACGGTATCAATGGATGTTAGACAAGAGGAGTAAACGTTTGCTCCTTACGGCCAAATAGATCACATCAATACATGAACTCCAGTGAGCAATGGCATCTGCGAGAAATGTTAGATTGTGACTAAGCTAACTGTAATCGTCGTGCGCCTAACATGCATGACATTTTTCCGTATGCTGAATTGCTGATGCCATAAACTTCTGACCAGACACAGACATAAAATGGACAAGACGACAGGTTGCAGAGATAGGACCATTTGAAATATTTCAAGATGGTCACTGAGTGGCAGAGGGCTGCTAAACAGAACCACAAGCACATCTAAGTTTTAACTATGATTATGTCTGCTCAATGTTCTTTAGCATAGTTCATGAACAAAGTAAAAATATCATTTTTAAATGCTAAACTAAGTACAATAGCTTAGTAAGGCTATCGTTCAGTTGATATAAATGTGGAGAACGTTTAAGACATAATCTAACAGGAAGTAACACCATTCAATCCACTGACCTAACAACCCTAGCTAAAACCAAACATCATTGCTGAAAAATGGCTTTTTGACATTTTTCTGGATGCAAGGTCATGGATGAGTCACGCTAATGTTGTACACTTGTCTATAATATGTCCGCATTGCAGTGCACGAGGAATAAAAATAACACAGAAGTAGAAGTAGAAACAAAACAACCATACTAGACAGCAAAGTGCAAGCAAGATCATCAAGATACCTTGTTGCGTATCTTTCTCCGAACTGTTTTAAGTGCACGCTCCTCCTCCTTGGTCAGTGGAAGATCGGTTGGAAGAGTGATCCCTTCCTTGGCCAATAATGACTTCTCTTCTGCTGACAGGATCAGCTGCTTGCAATGAAAACACATACTGTAAATAGTACATACAACAAAAACTATATATTGCTGAAAAATGCAACTTATGGCTGCTAGACTTAGCACTAATGATCTTGTTATGGAAAAATGATAATGTATCAGTATGTATAACCAAAAAATTACAGCACATAAGAAGCTCTGTTACTCTCCAACTGCCATGATACTAATCGATAAGACAGTAAATTTCAAAATTACTGTATAAAACAAATACCGTTTCCAATGAACTATCAGTACTTTATTCAGATAGCTTAGCACTACATTCACCACTGCCAATAATGGTAACCAAAGACAGGTCATGTACATTGAACATGTATTTAGAAAAAACACTATACTACTGGTCCTACATATTTTATATCTATGATGATGACGACGATGATACTAAAAGCAAATAGTAAGTTCAGAAAATCAGTACTACATTAAACACATAACAATAACAGAATAAAGACGAGTAAAACATATACATGTAGCAACAAATTACACGGTGAGATTTTCTAGTTGCTAAGCGACTGGTGTCATGAACTGTGAATGGAAGTGAGTCTGTTTTGGCAGCTGAGAAGCGAAAGTCAAAGAATGAATTATCACCAAGTGTACTCTGATCCTCACCACTCCCTTCCGATATGCTTTCAACATCAGTCTCTTCGATATCTGTTAATCACATATGGCGATAAATGACAGTGGTCACAAATGCAGTTCAGATAAACAGCCTTGGCGTTGTGGCTTTAAAAAAAGCAAACAGGGCAAGAAGTTTCAATTTTCCAACATACATTGCAAACTTCCGACAGAATTCCAACCGAGTTGAACAGACAGCTGCAAATTTTTGCAGCCCTTACAGTTGCTCCAAATTTTGACTTAGCCTCGAAATTTCCCATAAATGGGGGTTTTTAACCCCAAGTTTTGCATTTTTGTGGCGACAATCTTAAAAAAAGAAAATTTTGCAAAAAAAGAGAACTTTCCAACAGCCAAAAATTTTGGGGACAATTGCCCTCCCAGTGCCCTCACCCCCCAGCCATGACATCACTGAAAATAAACCATTGCTTCAAACACAATTCACAGCACAGTGGTACAGAGTTAATCAAGAGCAATTCGTCATTGTTAAACACTACATGTAATAATTCTAGAGATGACAATTTAAGGTGCTGTCAAAGCCACTACAGGATTTTCATGGTTCACTTGATGAATTAATAGTGGTTGTGGCTGGACACCAACCTGTGGACAAGCCAACTGGCTTCGGCTGCTGGTCCACTTAAGACAGGCCGCTAATCCCGCTATACTGTCCACAACACACTACTACTGCTAACTGTTCTTTAGCCAAGTTCATTAATAAAGTGAAAATACAAGCACTGTATAATAAAGGCTTAGCTATGGATGGATAAAGGGGTGAAGCATTTTTATTACTGATGGTCTGGTACATAATACAGCAAACATTCAACCAAAACTGCAATAAGCAACGTCTACGTACCGACACTGATCAAGCCGCTGTCATCTGTTACAGTTTCACCATGACCAGCAACCATGTCAATGATGTCGTCTCCTTGTAACAAGACCACCATCGACGGCTCTGTCATGTTCAATGTTCCCTGCACAGTTAAGTCCTCGGTCGTACCATCCAGCGGACTAGCGCAAAACTCAGATGGACTTGTCGAAGAGCCATTTTCAAGTTCACTAACGTCAGCCAGAGGACTTCCGGTGCTGTACGAGTACAGGCTTGCATGAGATTCCGCGAATGGTGGGCTACAGGAAGACTGGCGATCTGATGTTGAATCGCTGTGGGACCGACTGTACATGTGATCAGTGTGATGTGCATCACTCGCTGCGCAGTCTGAATGAACAAAGTCCGTATAATCCACAGCTGTAACCACATCATTGTCCAGCAAAATGGTGTCAAGAAAATCTGCATTCAGAGTGTTGAGACACAGGTCTGTGCTTAACTCATCCTGTGCAACAAATATCATACAACCCATAACAAAGCATTAACATACTAATGCACCGAGTATGTTGCACGATACCCTGGTAAGTCATGCCAAGATACCACAAAAAGTACCGTAAGTAAAATGAGATGATGATACCATGCAGTTCAAATTGCTTCACAGTTAGTAACGACTGCACAGCGCACACTGCACTGAGGAAATCAAGTCCCAGTCAAGCAATTTTTTTGTAAATCAGTAATGTTTTGCAAATCAGTGTTGTCGTGGTTCCAATTTCAGGTATTGCATAACACCAGCACCAAGATAGAAGTAGCAAAAACCATCATCGATATATAAGAAGTACCAGTACAAAATGAAACTGTTTACAAAAGATATCTTACCAGTCCTAAATCGGGCAACTGAAAACCATTTTCCTCCACATTAAAGCCAGTATCTTGGGTTAAAATGTCATCATCATTGTTGAACAGAAAATCAAGTACATCCACTGAATCAGTATGGCTGGTAGCAGCCACTGCCATAGTTCCAGTCCTAAAAAACCACACACACACACACACACACACACACACACAGTTCAGAAATACATCCGTTTGTGTTCGGGACAAAGATTGACTGTTTTATAGCTATAGGGAAATGCTGAGTGTACAAGTGAGCTTGTTACTAGTTGCTAGAGGGTGCAAGTGTGTCAAAATTCGACAAATCACCTATAGTGGCCAACTTTAGGGGACTATCAAAAAATTCTGTCATCAGATTTTGACGATTTTTCCACAGGATATACTACTAAGTCTTCTGTCAACGTGCAAAGTTAGTAGGAAAAAAGAACTTTAAGATTTTGGGATAAATATGAAAATTGGGGGAAAATTTATTTTTAAATTGAGGGAGGTCAGAGGTCCCCAATTTCAGAATTAAGGCAGGGCCATAGGCCTAGGCTCATATGGGGTGATGCCAAGATTGGCCTTCAAAATTGCTCACAGGAGCAGATATTGAGGTCAAAAATTTGGACTTTGACCAAGATTTCCCCAAAATTGGGACGTTCCCATGCCAAAAATTTGACATTTTTGGAAAGCCCTTGGGGAGGGCTACAATCCCTGAAAATTTTGTGGGACAGTTTGAAAACATAAAAAATGTTTAAAAAATCACTCGGAAGCCCCATATATGCTAATAGTGCGAAAAAAGCAGTGGAGTGCAAAATCGTCCTGATAGATTATAAGTGAACTTGCAATATATTTCCTGGTAGGTATTCATATGAGGTGTCTGAAAATAACATTGGTTGTTTCTGCCCCCATATGGGGTAAGGGGTTGTCTAGGTTGGTCTAGTGATAGCAGCAAAACAATCACCAGTATTACGCAGCTTCAACTAATTATTTCAAAGCAATATCAATGCCCAAAAAGCTTATAACAAATTTACGAAAACGCCAAACAACAAATGACTCATTATCAACTTGTTTATGTTGACGTGGACAACCGAAACGGAAGTTTTTTCAGAAAGTGACATAACGTAACTACCGGTAACTAAAGTGAAATTAACACGTTGACCAAATATGCGGGCACAGGTTTAAGCCTTTTCCCGCTTCTTTAAAGTATTTCACACTGTCCCTTCTAGCCCTGTATACCAGGCTTACTATTTCAGCTGTTTAAATAGTTTGTATTTTGTTACTCGCACTTCATGACACGACACAAGCTTCAAATACAACGGTCCGATTGGCTAGCGAAGCGAGTAGAGACCAATTTAATAGCAACCTTGGATTACTTGCACTGTTTAAAATACAGCAATGTATTGGTTAAATATCACCAATTTTCTCTACCCTTTTCACTTAACGCTCTCCATTGGAAACCTTCTTAAATTTTCGAAAAGTTTTAGTGATTCTGAAACCAGAGTCCTTTACGGAGAGGTCAGTGAAGATTTAGGCATAAGCCTACTTTATAGGCATACTCCGTTTACACGACCAGAGGCGTCTACACCATATAAACCTTGGAGCATATGCTCCATGAAAAAATGGGGGAATATTTTTTTGGGAAGTTAAGGGGAAATTAAATATTATAATTCTGCATTTTTGATATGGGCCTATTGCATGTTATATCAAAAATGCAGGTGTGCAGAATATTTAACTTTCCCCTAATTTGTCCACAAAACCTTCCCCCTTAGAATGTTTTGGGTGTATATGCAACATGTCATTAATGCAAAATTATAATATTCAATTTTTTCTTCAATTTCTCAAAAACCTTCCCTTAGCCTATAAAAAGTTTGTTTTTAAAATTGATGAGAAAGTGTACATGCAGTACGTCAAAAATACAAAATTGTAATAATTATTCAACTTCCCCTTTAATTTCCCCCAAAAAACCTTTCCCTAAGAAGATTTTTGGAAAATTAGGGAAAAAGTGTACATGCAATATATTAGAAATGCAGTTATAACATTGAACTTCACTCTTAATTTTCCAAAAAGAACTTTTCCCCTATGAAGGTTTTAAATGTATATGCAATATATCAGAAATACAAAATTATAGCGTTTAATCCTGCCTAACTTTTCAAAAAAATCTTTTCCCGTGGGAAGTGTTTGTGAAGTTAGGGGGTATACATGCAATATATCAGAAATGCGGAATTATAATATTCAATTTGTCCCCTAATTTGCCAAAAACCTTTTCCTCGTAGAAAGTTTTTTTGGAGAATAGAGGGGGAGTGTACATACAATACATCAAAAAAGCAGAATTATAATATTCAACTTCTCTCCTCCCGTAAATTTTTCAAAAACTTTTCCTCGAGGAAAGTTCAGCATGTATGAAATATATCAGAAATGCAGACATATAGTATTAAACTCCGTCCTCTTTTTTTCTCCCAAAAAACTTTTCTCTGGGAAGTTTTTTAAATTAAAAGGGTTGAATATGATAACTAAAAATTTGGGGCAAAGCCAAACGTAAGTCCACCCGGCGCCTTAAGTCCGACTGGGGGACAATTTAAGAGGCTCACATTCTTCTCCTAGCAAAGTCACGTGGCCCTAACTCCAAAGCATTAGCATACGCAGAACGTGCAGTGTCGACTTAAGGTAGATCAAAATGCGCGCCTATAGGCCTAACTTTTTTGTTAGTGGACCAAAGTTAAAGTTTACCAATTTTTTGTTCAACGGGGAATGAAACACCATTGATAACACCGTTTACCGCTTGTCGATATTTCTATGCGTTCCAGAGATATTCGTCGTCAAAGTCAAAAGTTTTTCTACATCGCACCGAATTTTAGACGTTTTTCCCCTCCAAAATTTTAAGAAAGCCGTGCCCCTCCCAAAAAAAATTGTACCAGCGTTATCACCCAACCTAAAGGCACGTCAAGTGGCAAAATATCGTGGGGCTACTCCCATTACCCCCAAAGTTATTGGTGCGCATTTACTAAATTATAAGGTAATTTTTGACCTCCTTTAAAAATTGCAAGAGGGACCCGCGTCTCCGGTGGGGAGTGCGCTAGCACGACTCAGTCATTCTCTAACGCGTGTAAAAATTTGGGGACTCAGCACCCCTTAGGGGCCGAAATATTGTCTTACGTAAAAGGCGCTTTTGGGTGGGTACAATTTGCCCTTCAGATCGCCGAACTTAGTGGACCAAAGTTCACCGCACTTTTTTCCAGAACGCGGGAGGAATTGCGGTAGGCCTAAAGGCTAAATCACATGATTAACCGATTTTGAATATCTTCATCCGTTCCGGAGATATTCGCCGACGAACTTTGAAGTAGACCGAAATCAGGCCAAATTTTGCATGTTTTTGCACCTGAAATTTTTTGGGGGACGGCTTCTCTCCCCCGAAATTTTGGACCGGCATTATAAAATTCGGCCTAGGTCTGATCACTGTGCCAAATTTCGCGCTGATCGGCCGACGCATCTCGGACATCTGGCGTTAGGAATAAAAAAATTAATATCTGAGGTAAAACATAAGTCCTTCCAAAGCTATCGTTTTCGGGCGGACTAATTATTGTAATTTTGCACTTCTGATATATTGCACGTATATGCAGTATATCAGAAATGCAGAATGATAATATTAAATTTACCCCAAATTTCTCAAAAACCTTCCCCCTAGTAACTGTTTTGAACTCTAAAGGCTCAAACAGTTGTTTGGACTTAGTGGAAGGCAGCATCGTAATATTTTTTGCAACCAGCTGCAAGTGATCATAATATCAGAAGTAATAAAACAATTTACTTATGACCAATTGCTACTTGTTGCAAGAGTGTCTGAATGCTAAAAGAACAGCACTGTGTGTCAGACTGTCAGTAACTCGCCAGTGTCAGTGACGTTGATGTCAGCCATATAGACTTGAATGATGATGTTAACTGAGTTGTATTCTGGTTTCATTTTGTGTGAACTTATCACTACTGATGTTATAACTATTCATTAACAATGTACGGTTGTTTCATGACGCAGTTGACACTCATGCAAGCTGTTTAGGCCTATATCAATGACAACTGGCCCCTAGTAGTCTAGTCTGTGTGTCTGTCTTTCTGTCAGTGTCAGTGTCAATCTGCAGCAGCTGATGATGATGATGATGATGATAAGGTTGCTAATGACGTTGTTACTGTTTGGTTAATCCTCGAAATATCACGAATGTTAGTTTTTGCTGTAACCAATGCTCAAATCTGCTGCCCAGTTTTCGGGGCATACTGCATTTCAGATTGTAATATGCTGTTCTCATGATTTACGATATCTTGCAAAGAGATGTGTTCTGTGACGTTTAAACTGCACCGAATTCGTTTTACCCGGGGCTTCGCCCCGGACCCAGACCTCTTATCGGCTGTGGGGGGATACTCCCTCCCCATTCCCCATCCTTCGACGCACACGGCGCCTCACCTTGAGTTGAGGGGACTTGCCCCAAGGACTTAAGGGGATAGACGCCCCTGTACGCGACAAAGCTCGCTCGACGAGCGCATGACTCGTCGCGCAGTCGTCGTGCGCTCTTCGGGGTATTAGCGAATAGCGATTCACAACTTGCGTCATTTTGACACAATTCTGCAGTGTGGTGTCCACGGACAGACAGACGGACGGACGCTCTATAATGCAAAGTGTAATGAAGAAACGCCCAGAAATGAGTATTTATGTTACAATCATGTAGGCCTAATAACTCCAATTCAACTATTTTAACGGCAAAACAAAAGCTTTGTATGCGGTATCTCCACTTTTGTAAAAGTGCAATCAGTCGGGGCCCAGAATGGCGCCATGCCATGGCGCAACTGGCACAATGGTTATTGGTTGATCTGCCAACTGCAAAGTTCATAGACCACTAGAGTGCCAGATAAAATGTGAAAATCGAACAACATTTTGATACACTAATGACAAAAACAGTTCGTACTTTTCGACTCACGTTGTATATTATATTTCTTATTTCTATTTATCGAATTCAGTGACAAATCAACTCAATTGCAATTTAAATAAAGCTGTCTACGCGTCATGATGACGTGAAGCTTGGCAGCGGGCACGCTGCTCGATCACTTCAAAGTTGCCGCTGGAGAAAACGTCACCTCACTCAGTGCCAAGTGCCGTTTCCATCTCCGTCAACTACGCCGTATCCGACGCTCGCTAGATGACGACTCCGTCGCCACAGTGGTTCACGAACTTCACTCGTTCGTCGCCAACCGCGTCGACTGCTGTGTCGATCTACTGGCCGGTTCGCCAAAGAAGACGACAGCCAAGCTGCAACGTGTTCTCAACGCATCTGCGCGAGTCGTGACAAACTTCGGCAAGTACGATCGAGGACCGACACATTTCCGGCGCCATGTTTTACACTGGCTGGATGTCACTGAGCGAATCAGTTTCTGGCTGTGCGTACCAGTGTCAGCACAGCATGGCTCCTGGACACCTGGTTGATTTCTGCCGATCTGTCTTTGATATCGACAGCCGTCGACGTCTGCTGGTTAAACGTAGTAAACTGCAGGTTCCACGGCTCAGAATGTCAACTTACGGAAAACGTGCGTTTGAACATGCCGGCCGGTTCCATGTACCAAAATCGCTGTTTTAAACTATTTTAAACCAACACACGCTCTGTCTACTTTGGACACTATCTCAAATATTTTACTTTTTCACAGGCTGCGCGGTAGAGCCATCCCTGTTGTAAAGGTGACCAGCCATTTCAATGGGAAACTCCAAAATTTGACCCCTCGTATTTCCCAAATCCCTTAATTTTTCCACACCAAAATTTGCACAAATGATTACGTCCAGCATATCTCCTGATGTGCAAAATTTGGTGAAAATCCGTTTACGGGGGAGCTTCCCCACGAATACGTGAAATATAACGCTTGCGTGACTTTTTGTGCCCTCCCTTCCCTTCCCTTTTTTTCTTGTCGTCCTCTACAGGAAAAACGACTGAACTGATTTTAACGCACGATGGCTCATATGACGCGGTTTCGCGCAAGGAAGTGCCTTTTGGGGGTTACAAAATTTAAATTCAACATTTTCAACTAT
>Ga0056128_1011395_pt1 | contig 10974 bp, 6 predicted proteins | sample WorMetLIZISLAND2_FD_71113 | JGI IMG/M metagenome (GOLD analysis project Ga0056128, IMG submission 71113) | Marine gutless worms symbiont microbial communities from Max Planck institute for Marine Microbiology, Germany - Olavius geniculatus... ... | reverse complement strand
TGTGTATTAGTGTTTTATTTTTCTCTTTTATCACTTTTTATTATACATTTGTAGTTGTGTAGTTCTATGGACTTTATATGTCTGAATTAAACTGGATTGATTGATTGATTGATTGATAGCCCGACACGGACAGTAGACTACAACATTTTTGTGCCGATAAGTTCAGAATCACAAAGACACCTAGGCACTGAGGCGTTAATTGATAATAAATGTACAAAACATTAGTCTATACACTTGTTAACGGCAACATTCAAGGACTTGCACATTGAAACACAGCAAAAATTACAAAAAGACGATATTGCCCGCATTACACTGACTGTGTGTCAATGTGCTGCTGAATAATATCACCTTTACATGAAATTTTGCATGACGGGTCCCCTCGCCGACGTAATCAACCGTGCAAAATTTTATCTCAATCAAGTCAGGGGTTTTGATTCTGTGGGGGGTCGAATTTTTGGCTTTTCCATAAGAAAGAGAAGTCGCCGTCAACACATGGCTTGAACTACCGTTCAGCCTGTGATTTTTGTAATAAATTTTAAGCCACTAATTGCTATGTAACAAGTCAAATTTAGCAAACAAAATAAACCAAAATTTGCTGAGTAAATATAGCTGACAAGTAAACTGTGATGATGAAAAATCCAATAAACCGTCGTCTAGTACCGGTAAACTGTCTGAACATAGTTGAACAATAAAAAAGAAAATAAAAAAGCTAATAAAAACTGAACATAAACTAAATAAAGCCTTGTCACGTCAATAACGAGACGTATACGACAACGACACGAAATGTCAGGAAATTGAAAGTCTAATCAACGTCGTCGTCGAGCTGACTCCCTCCTAGAAAGTGTAACGATGTGACAAAGGGACCAATAATTGCAATAAAGCAGACAGCAACGCCCGCCCGAGTTACTGTTACAAAACATTTGCGCAAACTTTTCACAGTAAAATTTCAGTGCTTTATACTGCTTTATCACATGTCGAAAATAAAACGTGCTTAAATAAATCATTCACACACATGTGTTGTTTTACTTTCAAGCGGCAAATATAGATTAGATATTTGTGTTGCGTTAAATTTTACGGGCAGCTATTACTGCAACTTAATTGTTGCCTTACATTGTTTGTGTAAACTGTTTTATTTGTCATGTGGTTTTCGGCAAATGAATGGTATTTCTAAACAACAACATAAATGAATGGTCAATGAAGAAGTTATCAACTTGTTTTAAATATTCGCTGAATCAGAACGAAATAAGCGTTCAGGCCGATAAACGCTAAAACGACAGACATGAAATAAAGCAGAAAAGTGAAAAATTATAGTAGTTGTACCGGAAAATATAACCGTGAAGATCAGAAACAGGTGACTATGTGCAATATTGCGTTCGAACGATAAAAGTCAGCTAATTTCTAGAGCACTTGCTAATGAGAGTCACGTGATATCGTCGTCTGCCAATCAGCGTCGCGTTTAGCTAAACTGATCCACTAATCTTGCAGAGTACGCTAATCCCACTAAAACGTTTCCCTAAATCCTTGTACGTTCGCTTCCCTGTCTACGTCTTTCCGCATGTCTGTTTCTCTCCTTCTATCTATGCGTCCGCGTTTCGTTGCTTTACATGAGTAGAGCGTCTACACCGTGTCTCAAAAACAGTCAAAATTTTTTGGCATAACTTTGTCAAATTTTCACCGACTTTGATATTTTTTCGCAAAAGATGGCCAAGACGATACTATTAAGCACAATGCACTCAATTACCATCTTACCTAATTTATGTCAACGCACTACCGTGTAAAACACAGACGCTCCAAACTGTTACATTTTGCACTTTACATAATTTTGTCGTCTTGGCCATCAACGTGCCACAAATTATTAAAGTTAGTAAACATTTGACATAGTTATGAAAAAACAATTTTGACTGTTTTTTCTGAGACATGGTGTAGATTCCAAAATGTATGTTTGTCATTTGCTGTTGAACAGAACCGCAAACTGATGGACGTTCCAGTAATAATTTGTCATATTGAGGCGTCAATGACATCCAAGAGTTTCGGGAATGAATAACTATGTTCTGTTGCTGTATGAAATAAGCCAAACTAAGAAGAAATGAAATAACAGCCGCGCTCTCCGGCATACATTTTATTCTCGTTTAGTTCTACTCATTTCACTTTATTTTTGTCGCTCTTTACGCACCATTAAACATCAACATTATCTAGCCCCCTTTCGACATGGTTGCTTGCCACGTTCAAATTAGTTTTTCGCTAAAACTGCACGCTGTGGATCTGAGTTTTGCGAGTCCGAATACCTCTCGTGCCAATCAAAATGTCAATGTCTATACAGTCGGCGGCGCCGCCGGTGTTTTTAAACATGTCCAGATTTTCACGCGATGGCGTGACGTCACTGTGACGTCACTCACGCCTGCAGTCCGAGAATATTTCGCAACATCAGCAACAGACGCGCACGCCGAACGCAGCTGAAATCATGTTGTGATGACACGGGGACTGTCTACAATCCTCTGCTGTGTGACTATTGAGGTTTGACGCTGGCGAAGAAGAGTCCACGTAGGGAGCATTTTCAGTTCAGTGCTTTTTCCTGACGGTGGCTTGAAAGTTTAGGACGTTTAGAACGTACGGTTAGAACGTTGAACTTGCGATTGCGAAGTCTTTGGTTTAACTCCCGGTCAGAACGCTATCAATTGGTTAGTATTTGGATGGGTGACTGTCTGCGGATAAGTACTGTATACTATCTCGGTTTTAACCAACACCAAGGTCAACTCTGCCTTCCATCCTTTTGGGATAGTAACTGGGATAGGCAAGTCGAGTAGTCTATCTGTGGTTAAGGTAAAGCGTGTTCACTTGTGTTGTTAAAACCGTGTGATTTCATATAGCATGTAACGTTCCGTGGTTTTTAGGACAAGTTTACCATGCAAAGCTATATTTTTGAACCTTAAAATAAATTTAGCACCGATAACAACATGGCACACGTATGAGACCAACTGCGTTAGGCCCTATGATTGTATGCAGTGGAAACACTGCATGGAGACTAAAGCCAGCGACACACGAGCCGCTTTGAGCGGGCCCGGTCACCCGGCCCGGGCAAGCGCCAAGCGGGTCGTGTGTCGCTGACACCCAGCGAGACAGAAAAGCATTGCATTGGGCGACTTCACTTCTTGACTTAGACTTTCGCTGAGACTTTCGCTAAGTCTAAACTTCTGTCTAAGTACCTACTTAAGTCAAAAAGTGAAGTGATTTCGCCGAGCCGGAATCCACTTCGACTTTTGACTTTAGCTGAGCGAAAACATGGCGATTTACAGTTCTATACGTACGGATAAACGCCGTAATGGCTACACAGTGACGTAAGACGTTACATAATTACGTCATTTGCGTGCGCGGCGCAATTAAATAAGCAAGTCCAAGCGTAATTAGTTGATTTATTTCCTGTTAGGTTTACCGCTTTTCCGCCATTTTAATCGTTTAGTTGAACTTTGGTCTAAGTACAGACTTTAGCGTTCAGCTTTATCTTTGGCTCAGCGAAAAGACTCAGCGAAAGTCTAAGTCAAAAAGCAAAGTCGCCCATTGCAATGCTTTTTGTGGCCGACCGCAAAGCAGTCGGCTCGTGTGTCGTGTGTTGATTTGATTGTAGGCCTACACTTTACATTTAGTCAGGTCGTCTAAAACTTATGTTGTTCTCCGATTCTGAGTGCTTCGTACGTACTGCTTTCTGGAAGAATTGAGAACGTGTAAAATGACAGAATTGTATCAATCACACACTTGTCTCTGGGATATGAAGATCGCGGACTAGAAAAATATTGCAATACATTAGAAAGCCAAAAATAAAATAGGAACGCACTTTGAACTTTGTAAGTGACTTGCGTCATTGCAATACATATATGAGAAATGTAAAATAATCATTGAAACTTTTTGCTGACGACAGCTGGCTCCCGGCCGGCTGGCCGGCCGCAATCCGACCGGGCAGCCGGGTCGTGTGTCACCAGAGCCGCACATCTTGCTCGGATGTGCGGGCCTTCCTGCCCGGCCGGGCACCCTGCTCTGTGTCGCTGGCTTAACCGGAAAAAATCCGTCTTTAAACACATTTAATTCGGCTGACAATGCAGGACGGCTATTCCGCACTACCAAAACACTTTTTACCGAGTATACGTCGACATCGTGCGCAGTATAAATTTACTTACTTACCCATTTATTTATTTATGAGCCCCACGTCGTCGCATCCCTCACATCAACGACGCTACTCCCAGTTTATCGCAGTACCTTGAGACAAATTCATAACAGCTTTCTTCTATCACGCGTTTGCTGCAGCTTTACAACTTCTGCAGTTTCTTCTGCACACGACATTATTGTGTGTGCTGCATATAATAGTGGCTGTTCGCGGCACACGTGCGTGGGCCGGCGATACTGAGGTGTACCGAGCACATATTTGAAGAAAAAACATTTTCAAATTTTTTAGCAAATGCTATATGCTACACTTTTAGTCCTTCATACATGTAGGTAGAGCTATTTTACACACAATCAGGACAAAAACACTTGCAAAAATGATTTACGCTGCAAAACAACATGATAAAACGCATTTTAGAAAGCTCGCCGACGGCTACTAGATAAAAGGTTATCGCACGTACAACGTCGTACATAATGGGGTGTTTACACGATCCAGCAAACGTCCAGCATTAGCATGTGTATTTGAATAAGCTTACATTTGCTGGAAGTTTGCTGGACGTTTGTTGGATCGTGTAAACACCCTATAACACATCTGCAATGTAAAACATTTTCGCTGAGCTACTACATAGTCCGGCGGCCGCCAAAATCGATATAAATCAGTTTTTACGCGTGACAGCAAGTACTGCTATAGCGCTTCTTATCCATAGCAATTCTGTCTGTCCGTCCGTTCGTCTGTCCGTCTGTCACACGGGCGGATCAATCAAAAATAGTGCAAGCTAAAATCACCAAATTTTTACTATCGGCTGCTTAGAAGACAATAGTTTCAGGATCCGTCAAGCTTTTCTATAAATTCGAAAGGGGTCATCCCGAGCGAAAGCGATAAATGACAGAAGGGAAGAAGAAAAAATTAGCGATTTTAGTCAATAAGTCGCCGTATCTCAAAAAGAGTGCGAGATAAGGCCAAAGTTACTATTAATCAAGAATAAAAAGTCGATCACCAGTTTTCGATTGGCACCGAAATCAATGACCTTGGATGACCTTAAACGCCAAGTAAAGGTTTTATTAACTTTTTGCGATTTCGGGTTGCGACACACATTTCTACAGCGAATTGTGCCAAAATCACTACATATAGGTCAGAACAGCCTGCATATGAAATTTTCGACATTAAACGTAGTTTTCATTAGTTTACATTTCGGCCCCCCCCTGTGTTCAAAAAATCCTCCGTACGGTGGCGTCGAACTTAGGTACCCTTCTAAATGCGCGTTTGCGGCCGCTCGGACGACGACAACAGCCGCGCGAGACCGGTTGCGCTATCTGGTTCTCTATTTAAGAAAATATAGCCTCTACACTGTCTACTAAAAAGCCTCCAGCGCGCGCAGCAATATTGTACAATATCATTTATTCGAGAATAATACCGGACACGTTTAACTTCGTATCTTGTAGCCAAATGCGCCTGCATGAGTGCGACGCAACCGGATAACTTTTTTTCCTACAAGCGCGCTCGCACTCAGCGCCCCGAAAAGTCGGAGCCTTTCACAACAGGTGGCACGGCAATAATGTTACTTTTGTGACAAAGATTATAACTGAAACTAAAGAACAAATATTAACCAAGCGCATCGTTGAAAACCCGAGAAAAAGATAACACAAAAACAAAGAGCTTGAGACGACGCATTGCACAAATCAACTGCAATGATGGCGTCCGGTCGTTTTGCCCCAAGGAACCGCAACCAAATCTTGTCATCGCCAGCATAATGACGTGTGTTTGCATTCGCACATGGTTTTCTCTGTGCGTGTGTACCTCTGTCGTTGTTTCTGTGACCATAATATGACGTAGGCACGAAAATAAGTACGCAATATTACTGTGGTTTCTTTCCTCTTTTATCACGGTTATCTGCATAGCTACGACCGCCGGCTACGTTGAACAACAGTGATATTACATTTGTTCGTCCTCAGCGTTATTGTATTGGTTTAGCAGAGCAGGTCATCAAGTTATAAGACTGCGTGCATGCGGAAGACGGTAGAAAGTTTCTACGTTACAAATAAGCTGTTTGTTATGCACTGATATTTCTAACCGCTGATATTGCTGATAACATCAATCAGAAATTTGAACTTTGCGCATTGGGTCGAACTGATACAGCGCTGAGAATAAACTGCCCAACCGAAGGTAGAGTAAAACAATTAAAAATGCATTTGCCATTTCAATCAATATATTATCATCGGTGTACTAATAATGATGACGATTTTCAATCCGACTGCAGATACTCAGGCAATCTCACAATGCGACAATCTCACCTGCTTCACCTCATGCTTTTCTTCTTGTAGCCGTTTATTTTTACTGGCCCAGCAAGAATAGAAGGTTGAGTTGGTCACAGTAAACAACTACACAAGTGTGTGTGTGTGTGTGTGTGTGTGAACGAAAGCCACACACCATAAATGTGTGTTTACGTCTACGCCTACGATTCGAACCTCTTTTGACATATGCCGCGAAGCTACAAATGCTGACTACTTACTTATTTACTTACTTTGCGTCTATTACTGGCCTTGCTATATCTGCCGTTCCTCGAGCTGTCAATTTGTCAACAGCAACCAAAAGTAGATGAGCGTCTGGCTTTCTGCCGCCCACTCAGCTCCTGGACCGATCTCCTAGCAGTGGCAGGTACATGTAGGTAGGCAAAATCACTCGCTTCTGTACTCCTGCAAGAAAATTTTCACCGTCGACAGTCGACTAGACGCTTTCTCCGTGTATTGTGCATAAGACGGTATGTAACAAATGTGCCTCTTCGTCCGTCGACATATGCACGAAAAGTCAGCGGCATCGTAGTTTTAAAAATTGGCGGGGTAAAAAGTTGCAATTTCTCGCCGGACACCACAAGTTTTTGACGAAATCCGACACACAGCTGCAAATTTCCGACAGAAAAAATAATGACTGCTTAAGTTTTCGATCTTTTAACAAAAGTTTCCCAAAATTCGGTTTTAATTTCGTATTTTGCATTTTGTCGACCTGTTTCGAAAAGAAAAAATTTACCAGCAACTTTTTGAAAACCCAAAATTTAGGGGAGGCAGCGGCCTCGGCCCTGTTTCCTTGCAACGACGCCACTGCGGAAGATCGCAACACAGGACGACGATTTAAACAGTTTTTTCCATGTGCGTAGTAATTATGTTTAATTGTCTGTCTCGATTGTACTATATGCGCACAGTATACGACGTACATGTACACAAAAATCAAAAGAGTACATAAGCCCAGCAAAATATTTATAGAAATTAGGCCCTATCTGTAAAAGCCAAAGACAAAACAAAGGCTTGCACAGTACAGTTGAACGACTCTTCGGCATCCGACTAACAATGGCGCCAAAACTTCACTATGACGCACTTTGTACAGCCGCAAGTATAACCACAGTGAGTAGACACGGCATATCAAGGATATATCTTTTTCAAGCTTTGAAGCCGTTTTGAGCGGAAAAGACGCAAAAAAACTGTAAGCCTAATCGTAATTGCTTGAGTGAGAAATGTTACTGAACTGAACTGAAAAATTATGGGCGAGCAGAATGCATTGGTCAGGTCAGTTCAGTTAGTCATGTTGCTCTGTGCACTGACAGTTCTCCCTTTTCAGTTCCGATTAACTAAAACTGTTTTAGTTTTTAATTTTTATTTTTTTTGTATCTTAGATTAAATTGACAGCTTTCCGGCCAGTTTTTCTCTGAAATCATACATTCAATATCATATCACATATAATATCATTCGGACTACAACGTCTGTACCTCATTATTGTCCTGATCCAGCCCAAGTCCACCCACTGCGTTGACCAGCTCTACATCGTCCCGATTCATTTCCGGTTTCCGCTTCAGACGGGAAGCGGAAATACTGCTGACAGTTGATGACGTCACGGAATCGGACACGAGTTACAACAGTCGCAAAATCTGACGTCTGCTGAGATGCTGTATAAGCTCGTATGTTAGTTCACAGACGGCTGAAAACGCCTTTCTTTATCGACGTCGACAACAGACGCGTGGAACAGTAAGTATTTTACAGTACGCAGTACGGTAATCCGGCTGACACTTACACTGTCACTCGCTAACTGCTTATGCCGTTACGGCATCCCAACTTTCTGTCTCTTCTGTCTATTACGGCCGCAACGGCTGGCAGAAAACGATTTTTTTCGACTGTAAAAATATTGTATAAAGTTATCTAACAAAAAAACAACGTTCTTGGTATCATTTTACTTCAGTCACTTGTAGTTAATATGTCTACGCATTCTGCGCGCAATTTTGTTCAAACACAAACTGTCGTAGATTAATTGCAGCAAGCGAGCCGTTATCGTGTACGTCGCATATTCATGCACAGTAGTACACTTAGTAGTAGTAGTACACTACGGAAGTCGCTCACAAGTTCTCGGCATCAGCTTATCTGCAGGCACTAGTCCGAGGAGAAGGCACATATCGCGTGCACCTGACCTGCGCGCTCCTCGCACCCAGTACGCGGGAAACACGTGCCTCACCGAAGACGTTAACGCTACGTAGCGGGGAGCAAAGGCGACGCTAGGAATCTGAAGCTGGGAAACGTTGTGGATAAGAACCAGTGCACTCAAACGGTGCTCGCTTTACCTATACCCCGGAGGGATGGAAGGTTGCGTTGGCATTGGTCTTGGTTAGATACTGAAAGGGTTAACCTGTCCGCAGACAGTCATTCATCCAAGTGGTGACCACTTGATAGCGACCCGATCAGGAATTGAACCAACAACCTTACAATTACAAGTCAAACATCCTAACTGTTGCACTGGCAAGCCACCTAAACGTACACTGTAGCCGTGTTGCAAATTACGCGGTGGTTACACGTAAAATATTTTTGCTGGAAGCCAAATGCCACGGGAGGCTGTCAGTCGAAAAAAAACAGTTTTGCTAAACTGTAATGAAAAAAGTTTAATTTCGGCCTTTTACTGTGCCGTTTCGGGTCACCTTTAGCCAAAGTGTTAATCCTCCTCACTTCAGCACGCGATCCCACAAAGCTGACATTGCGGGCGTGGGCGTACACTTCCGCTGTTGGAAGCTGCCTGGAAATGACTGGAGCAAGCCAGCCAGCGAGCGTCCGTGAAGTTTTTATCACATTCCAGCGCGTGCGTCGTCACCCATTATCATTATCAATCACTCATTCTTCATTCCACGCGTTTTAACTGCAAGCTTGAGCATAGGCATAGGAGTAGCCTATCTTCCGCAACACAAGCCTCATCCATAACCAACACAGATCCGCCTTCGGGTACACTGTCGTTACTTTAAAAGATTTTTTATCGCTTAGTGAATAGTGATAATTTTGCGCGTTTTATACCGTAAAATTTGTTCATTAGTTTTATGTTCAAAATTCACCAAAATAAGCTTACGTTTAACGTCGCTATGACCACAACTGGTTTAGGCTAAGAAAAACACGTTAAAAATGAGTCGGCATAATAAGCGGAGGAAAATGAAAGACAATATCGAAAAAGTCAAACTTTAAATATGCGCAGTTAAAAATATTCTGTGCGGTTACGCTGCTGGTAGAAAAAGATTGAGAAAATTTAACCGAATATGCAACGAGGACGTCAGCACCTTTTCGATCACCTTACTAAGGCCCAAACTTCTCTACTTCAATTTGTTGAGAACTTGCCGTAGACTGTTCAGTTTTGTCGTACAAATTTTCCACAAGAAATCGATGTAATTAGAGTATCGGCTTAATAGCGCGTTGCAAGTCAAAACGCGAGTCAAATTTAGTTGTACGTCGAATTTCTAAATCTCCAGTACAGGATGGGCCAAAATGGCACATTTTTTACACGCCAATAACTTTATCAAATATTAACCGATTTTTAAAATTTTTTACTGTCGGAATCAGGAAAACATTTCTAGTAAATGTATTGCTAAAAATTTTACCATATTATATATGAGTTGCTACACTACCTTGTAAAATGTCAGACAGCGCACTCAAACCGGCGACGACTTGACCAACTTGACCAATTGCGTGATCAACGTTAATCGAGCCTGACATGGGGCCCTCAAACAGCCCGGACCTGAATTCGGTCGATTATGCTGTTTGGAGGCCTTTTAACAGATTATCTATCAACGTCATCGTTTCACGACATTTAACCAGCTGAAGCAAGTGATCATCACTGAGTGAGGCAAACTGTCGCAGCATTTGGTTGATCGCGCCATTGGTCAGTGGCGTCGCCGGCTTGAGTGCGTCGTCCAGCAGCAAAACGAACACATCGAACATTGATGTGAAAACTGCGAGATGTGACAGTTACTTTGGACAATAACTGAAACAATAAATAAGACACTGACATTTTCCTGCCGACACACTAGAGGTGTGGCGGAATTTTTAATGATAGTGTTACCACAAATTTTTGCCTGATTCCGGCAGTAAAAAAATTGAAAATCGATTAAGATTTGATGAAGTTATTGGCGTAGGCCTATAAGAATGTGCCATTTTAGCCCACCCTGTATACTTTGCATAACCACATATTTTCTTGACAGCATACGAATCCAGCGTTGGCATTGTAGCCTATCGGTGCAACTAGATGAGAGAGTTAATTTTTCTGAGATGTACAATGAGCGTAGACCTAAACTGTTGAGCCAATGCGCTAACACGCCGCTCGTTCCAATACGCGACACACTGCACTAGGCTACACGATACGCACTAGCAGCAGTAACTAGAGATGTTCACGCTTCGACGAAAATTATCCATTAACCTCCTTGGCGGTATGAATTTGGACAGAGTTTCTGTCTAAAAGCGGTACATATATCTGCCGTGGCGAGTTCACCGCGACATTCGCCTAATGACATTTAAATGTACACTTGAGCG
>Ga0056128_1011391_pt1 | contig 10976 bp, 3 predicted proteins | sample WorMetLIZISLAND2_FD_71113 | JGI IMG/M metagenome (GOLD analysis project Ga0056128, IMG submission 71113) | Marine gutless worms symbiont microbial communities from Max Planck institute for Marine Microbiology, Germany - Olavius geniculatus... ... | reverse complement strand
AAATTTTATCTCAATCGGGTCAGGGGTTTTGATTCTGTGGGGGGTCGAATTTTTGGCTTTCCCATAAGAAAGAGAAGTCGCCGTTAACACAGGGCTTGAACTACCGTTCAGCCTGTGACACCGTGTAGTCTGACCTTTAAAAAGTTAGGAATTATCAGACACAGTCTTGTAGATTGTAAACCGCCAAGTTTTAACTTAACTTTTTAATTATTTCCTATGCTAGAAACTGATACACTGATCCACAGTCCACACTCTAAGAATTAGAAATGCTGTGATCACTGAATATTCCGCCGCATCACAAACGCGTTGCTGCACTTTGTAGTTTTGTGTTTCAGTGGTTTTAGCTGCCATCGTGCACGGACCACGTAACACGGTGGTCATCAGCGGATCACAGGCTACGTTCGATTGCTTCACGGACTCTGACAAAAAGCTGTGCTGGGTAAAAAATGACGACGGGATAATTCTCTGTAACGATGTACCAGTATGCCGCCCGCGCTATTCAACATCGACTTTTGCTGCCAGCAACAATCTTTGGCAGCATTCTGTTACGATAAACTCGTGTGACGCGACAGACTCCGGACGTTATGGTTGTGGACCATGCATGGATTTCGACCACAAGAAATCAGCTGACCTTATCGTTTTTGGTAGGTCTATAAACAGATAAATAAACTGTACAAGAATATTGCAGAATACATGCTGTGAGACAGTGACCGTATGGATGTAATTTTCGACTGGCAGACTGTAAGCGAACCTTGCTAGAAAAGAAGATTATTAGAACAATCATGCCGATGTGTAGACTGAAGCGCTGTCAAACTTCCATAGCGTCGAAGTAGTCAACTGACCACTCAGGCTGTGACGTTGCTGTAATTTTTTCAGCACCGTCGTTGCATTTAATGTCCAGTTTTTGACGCCATCGCTGAACCTTTATTTTTATTTTGTAGGGATATTTCAAGAAGTTCTAAATTTGAAAATAAGAGATCAATCTATTAATGGAAAAAACTGTAATGAAGGCATAAACAATTGGTCGACTGGATGATGTGACTAATTAAATTATTTATAATACACAACGAAAAGACGGTTAGTGGTGGATACAAAATTTTGTCAACAACAAAATCTTTTCCTATGCATTCCGAGTTGTTTACAAAGTCGGAGGTTCTACAGTAGCACCTCGGTTAATTGTTAAAATCGCTTGCGTGGCGATCGCCGTCGAAAACTGCCGGTCTGCCGACATCAGAAAAAATTCGATGCATCGACGAGTCCGTCAACTAATTTTGGCGTCAGTCGTAAACGCTTTGAGCGTCGACGACGGGCTCTACAATATAGGATAGGCCTACGTGAAGACACTTAGGCCTATGTCATGCGTCACATGTACGTGTACTCGCGCACTATTAATAAGCTGTTTTTTGTCAGAGAAAAATCCCGAATGTCGTTTGGGCTTGAGTTCCGTGTTGCAAGTTAATGATTTGATAGAACTTCAATGTATCGTCAACTACAGTGGCAGCTGGATGCCGTCTTTCCAGTGCTTTGAAGATACCCAGAGTGGACAATCCAACACGCCGATACCTAGCAGTGAGTAAACACTAGCATTCTAACACAGTCAAAATAACTTTAAATGTTTTTTTTGATCATGAAGTCTTGACATTAATTGTTTTGTTTAGCTTGTGTCATCTATTTAATTTTTGGGGATTGTAACTATACATTTTCACCACTTTTGTAATGTAATGATGATATATGTAGTACGTAGGCTTAAACAACGAGAAAAACAATAAATGCGATTATTGTAATGTCGTTGTTTTTATTTATAGCAGTGTAAATGTAACATTTGACTTGAAACATAACTGGAAGTTGATTTCCTGCTAAACATGACATAATTTCAAAAGTTCAGGCCATTTGTGAACATTAATATCAAATGGGGTTAAAATGTGGCTAAATTATGGGCCGAGACAAAGTTGTTTTTGCCTTTTTTGAAACAAAATGTAGTTAAATTTAATCTGTTTGCCACACACAGCTTACGGAGTGCTGCAGCGTCAAGGGTCGGAATATTATTCGGTGACGTATTCAGCAATAATGAACATTAGTTCCAGTAACCACGGACACATCTATCGATGTACTATCTATTTTGACAAGCCTCGAGAGAGCGATGCTGATGTGGACGCAGAAAAACCTGCGTTCAACTTCACGTGAATCTCGTCTCAGCCTTTGAATTTGCATCATGAAATACCTTATGGGCCATCTAATAACGGTAAAACGCGTGTTTTTGAATGACCTTGAAATGCCATTTTAGGTTAACGTGTTTATGGTCGGTTTGATTAGAAGTTTCGGACACGCTTTGGGAGATAGATAACTGCGTGAAAGCGAACGAAGATAGCGAGAAAAGTATTCGCTACGGTTTTTGCATCAGGAGGCGTCAGCTAATAGTGGAATGGTCGAAAGCGGCTAATGTTCAGTGCCATTAGTTGCCTTTTTTGAAGCTTCAGAAGTAAGGCCATGATAGTTGTCGCATTAGCTTTTTACAAAATTATTTAGTACGATATCTAGTTCACGTAGGTTTTACTATTTATGCGGATACGTCAAAGGTTCTTTAGAATGGACACGTCAAGCTACTGTGGATTGTCATTCATTTAAACTCAAAGACTCGCATGCGTTAGTTACAGTGTATTTTGGCTAAAAATCCCATACGTTACGTATTATTAAACTCAAAATAGCCAAATTTCCGAGAGTAGCATTGTAATAAGATGATTGCACCAAGCTCACTACCTGTTTATAACGCCTCGGCTAAACGGTAGCTGAACTTCTCGTTTAAAGTAAATGTAGGCCTATAAATAACAAGTAATTTGAGCAAAGCTCATGAGACGCGCGACAGCCTTAGCAGTTCCTATTCGCAGATAGTCTTGATTTAACTCTATCCATTTTGATGCAATTCACTCTTGTAATCTACGCCGCAGCCACAAATTACAAAAAAAACACTAAAACCCTTATTTTAAAAATTCAAGGTCATTTAAGGTCATCGATGTTTACACCAATAAAAAGCTTGTCACTATGTTGCTTGTTATGATAAGCAGCATGTCTCTGCCGATCTGCAACCGTTTTCAAGCTACACGAGCCAATAGCGGTAAACTAACTACTTGTAGATTCTTAAAAATGTACGTTCTATACTAAAAAATGTCATGCGGAAAATGTTCAGGTCTATCTCTAGCCATTTCGGCGCAATTCACTCTTAAAATGTGTGTCGCAGTCAAAAATCGCAGAAAAATTCGCTAAACCCCCTATTTTGAGGGTTCAAGGTCATTCAAGGTCATCGACGTTGACAGCAATAAAAAGCCTGTCACCAGTGCTTGTTATGATAAGCAGCATGTCGGTGCCTATCTGCAACCGTGTTCACGCTACACGAGATAATTGTGGTAAAATTAGGGGGTAGCTGTCTTTGACGCCCGCCTGCGCCGGCCTCCTTGAACCTAGGGGGTCGGGACTTGAACTGCTAAAATCTACGTTAAATGCTAAAAATTTCATACAAGTTGTCTTGGTCTATCTCCAGCCATTTAGTCGCAATTCAGTGTTGAAATGTGCGCTGCATCCAAAAATTGCGAAAAATTTACTAAAAACCTCTCTTTGGGGGTACAAGGTCGTTCAAGGTCATCGATGTTAATAAATCCAAAAAGCCTGTCACCAGTGCTCGTTGGGATAAGCAGCATGTATGTACCTATCTGCAATCGTTTACACATTATTCGAGCCAATAACGGCAAAATGACGTCTTTTTAGGGGGTACCCCTCTTCGACGCCCTCGTTTGAGGAGAACCCCTGCACCCAGTGGCACGAAATTTTGTCACGATAAACTAGAGACCTTGGGGCAGCCCGCAGTGAAGATTTCGTGATCCTAGCTTGCACCGTTTTGATACAGATCATGAGTGTAACAGACGGACAGACAGACAGACGGACGGACAGACAGACAAACAGACGGACAGACAGACGCCCTGACGATGGCTAAGACGCGCGAAGCATTCTGCTGTCGCGCGTAAAAACCACAAGCTAGCAGCTACAGATTATTTTCTGGCAAACTTTCTTTAGCAGCAATGGTGTTTCAATAATGTCGAATGAATCGTATTAATTCACTATACAGTTTGCTTTCTGTTAAAACTTACTCGTTTCCTTTGGCGATAAGTTAACTGCTATAGCGGTTGAGTCGCTTATCTGTGTTTGTCTGCAACTTTGGGTCAATATCGTGGCAGGTGGTCATAATCTGTCTGTGATTACCGTGCGTGTGCTTCAGGCGAAAGTCTACTGGTTGTCATTTCGTTGGCTGTCTCCGGCGTCATTATTCTCATAGTCGCCGGCGTCTTTGCCTCTATCTGCTACATCAGGTTTAGTTTTCAGTATACCACACACATTACACAACCAATTATGTATACCATGTCGCAAAAACCAACCACGTTGATTATTTTTTGCTAATCTGTAGTAACATTGATGTACTAACGAAACAGCAGAACATCTTAATTTTTGACTCGTCGCAAATTAACTTCTTTTCGGAAGACCATAATTGGCCTTTAGCGCTGGCTGCCCCGTCAAATTTTTGCACTTACTGAACAGTGATTAAAACTTGCTAATTCACACGACATCGGAGATGGAAGTTCCGCAACAATTTGTAACAACAAGAAATCGAAAATCTTGCAAGAATATATTGTATATCTTTGGTATTACTGAGAATAACTTGCGCCTACTTTTCTATGCGTGATGCACCGAGAGACCCGTGTAAATATGAGCGTCCACACGTTGCCACCGGTACGGAGTCTCATATTTATATCTGATGTAAATCCAGGGCGAAACATCTTACCTTACTCTACTTTCCGGCTGAATGTAGAGAAAAGCCCAAATTTCATTACGTTTACGTTCGCCGAAACTTTCATGCGGGGAAGTTTCGGTGAAAGTCGCGAACGCGTTCCATGTATAAAGAAACCTAGTAGAACATACAGAAGCGTCGCTAGGCTTAATGGGAATACTGTAAAGGAGTTATTTTGTACTTTTAATGTTGTGCAGAAAGAAAGAAAGAATTAGGCAAACAAGTAGACAATTAGGTACGATACCGCTGCCGTCGATCGCTTCACAGAACAACCCGCCCGACGTTGGATCACCGGGAGACATTAGCCCTGCCGGTGTTTCGCAGTTCGATCACTACGATCGTATAGACTGCTATGAGCCGTTAGCGACCCACCCTGATTGTCGTCGTTTGCAGGATTCACCTCATTACTATGATCAACTTGGACCGGAGTATCTGCGTGTTATTGGTTGATTGCACTGGACACCGGATAGCTGCAAAAAATCTTTAGGCCTATGCGTCGTCAAACGCTGACAATGCTTATCACCTTAGTTGTAAAGTAGACGTTTACCTGATACTAGGGCTGCGAAAACTAAAGATTAGTTCATCGTTTAGTCGTTAAAAATGTGCTGTTAAAATTTTTATAATTGATTAAAATTCGAACTAAATTCAGGACTTCTTGAACGTAACATTAGTAGCAACACTAAGCTGCGCATTTCGCACTTGAGATGACATTAAGATATGAGATTAGTTGTTTTATACTGCTTATGTAGTGTTAGTTTTGCAGTTTACACTTTGCAAGCTATTATGATAAGATCTACAGGATAGGCCAAGAAAAAACGTGCCGCTTTACTTTTGTTTATATTTTCGCAAATTATTGACCGAATTTTAAAAGTTTTTTACTTGCACACTCTGCGGACAATGTGAAATAATGTGATTATTGTATATTCTACCACACCGTAAATGCGTCTCTACACGACCTTGTAAAATATAAGTAAAATATAACGATAATAGCAAACTAACATTATGGTAAATAAAACAAAAAACATTTAGGACCAACATTGCGGTAAATGATCCGTATGACATTAGACTGTGTAGACTGTAGATCTAACATATCTTAGTATCATATGGATCATTCACCGCAATAATTGTCTGAAGAGTTTTTTTTCTATACTTAAGTATTTGTTATTATCTTTAGCTTTTGTTTTACATTTTAATTTTGCGAGGTAATGTAAAAACAGATTTACGGTGTGGTGGAATATATAATAGCTATTTTATTGCAAATTGTCTGCAGAGTGTGCTGATGAAAGAATTTTGAAAATCGGCCAATAATTGGCAAAGATATGGACAAAAGTAAAATGGCACGTTTTGTATTGGCCCACGGTGTAATTGACTAAGAACTAGAAATACGTTCTGTGGAACGAGGTATCTGTCCCATTGCCACGCTATATAGCCTAGCTTAGTAGCTGCGTTTCAGAGTTTGACGCTCTTGTGAACCTGCAGCCATTTTTGTCTTTGAATAAAAACGATTGGTTGCCATGACAACAGGGGGTCTTGAGGAGAGAAATTTACATGACACCATTGCGTAACCCGGGCCCGAAAATAGGAGCTAAGTGAAAACTGTGTGCAATTATTTTTGTGGAAGCCGATTTAGAGTCAATTTTGTCCTAAAATTCGGAGCTATGGTAGGGTCAGCAGGAGAGAAATTTTAACCACATCATCGGATAGCCCGGACCCGAAAAAAAGCGGTAGGTGCAAACAGGGCAATTATCTTTCACGGGAGCCCAGTTGTAGTCAATTTTGTCATTAAAATTCGTTGCCATGGCAACCGAAGTCGGCAGGCGACAAATTTAAATGACACCATCCCATAATTTGTTACCATGGCAACAGGGTCGGCAGGGGAGAAATTTTAGCGACATCATCGGATAGCCCGGATACGAAAATAGGGGAGTAGGTGCAATTCGCGCGCAATTATCTTTCCCGGGGGTCGAGTTATAGTCAATTTTGTCCCAAAATTTGTTGCCATGGCAACAGGGGTTGGCAAGAAAAAATTTAAATAACACCGTCGCATAACCCGGGCTCGAAAATATTTCTAAGTATTTCTAGCTGTTGAAGGCGGAAACAGCGCGCAATTATCTTTTACTGGGACCGATCGAGTTATGCCGCTTTGAAATCTCCATTGGCTGTAATGCAAAATGTCGCAACATTTGAATGGTTGCTATGGCAACAAGGGGTTGATAGGGGGTAAATTTAAATAACGCCGTTAGATTGTTTGACTGCGAAAATAAGGGGTAGGTAAACACAGCGCGCAATTATCTTTTACGGGGACCGAGTTATACCGCTTTGAAGTCCCCCTAGGTCATAATAAAATTTTTTTAAAAATTGGGGTAAAATAAGAGAAGGAAGTATCAGATTTTTATCCCAAAAAAATTTGATCTTACTTTTCTGGCCCCGAATCACTGTGCAAAATTTCATCAATATCGAATCAAAATTGCGGCCGTAGGAGTGTTTACAGACAGACTGACAGAATGACTGTAGTCTGTAGTCTACAGTGAAGTTGAAGACGCTAATGAAGGACAAGTGCGAGTGGCGTGCCATTGCCCGAGGAGACTCGACCTGATGATGATGATGATGATGATGATGATGATGATGATTTTATAATCTATGCTATAACAATGGGACAGATAAAAATAGAGGAAAAGTGGGACAGAAGTAAGCTAAAACACAAGCGTTTATATCTAACATTATGCATTCACAGCGTCAAAATTATATGTTGCGAAGTAGCGACATTATAATTAACGTTTACGGATGAAGAGGTACAATATATAGAAATATTTTTTGTTGTCAAAACGTTTTAACGCTTGTTTGAGTTTTGTTTGACGAACTAAAGAATAAGTACTTACTTGGTATTGGTGTCGAACATTACCATACTTTTTCATTTGCTGACAGTCTGTGGCTAGTGAGCGAAAATAGAGGTATGCTTGAGATAAAGCTGTTGTGATCGGAAAAAATGTAAAAAAAACGATTTGAGAAGAGATGGAACAGACTCACAACGCCCGAGTCTGTCTCTGTTTAATTTATTACTTTGTGGCAAAAAACTTATAAATTATAAAAATTTTTATAGCTGTTTATCATGATATTAAATTTAATGTAGGTTTGCTGGTACAATGTAGCTGAAAAACCAGTGACAATCATGCCGTGCACTTATCAGCGAAAAACTGATTTTTGGCAGAACTGGACATTGTTATGCTGTTTTATATTACCCCAGATAGTGTCCCACTTTTTACTTGCATTGCCATTTTTGACTTTAAAAGGCCAAATATGCCTAATTTCTGACTGACTGGCATTATGGTTACTGCACAAACTGGGGGAGGTTAAAATTCCTTTTTTAGCAAAGTCACGTGGCTCGAACTCATATCTCTTAGCGTAGGCAGAACACACTGTCGACTTAGGGTAGGTCAACATGCGTGCTAATAACTTTTTTGTAAGTGGACCAAAGTTTACCCCTTTTTGTTTAACGCGTGAAAAATCGTTGTTGATAAAGCGGTTTTTCGCTTGTGAATATCTTTATGGACTTCAGAGATATTTGCAATCAAATTTAAATAGTTGCTTCAAATTGCACGAGATTTTAGATATTTTTTGCGCTCCCAAATTTTAAGGGGGCGATGTCCCCTTCCCCCAAAAAGTTGTACCGCGTTATTACCATTACTTAGCGGCACGTCAAATGGCAAAGTTTCGTTGGGCTATTTACTCTACCCCGAAGTTATGGGCGCACATTCGGTGAATTTTATACCAATTTTTGACCTTCATTGTAAAAAAAATTAAGAAAAATTGCCGTCTCCGGTAGGGGTGCGCTAGCAACATTTGGTCATTTTCTAACGCGTGTGAAAATTTGGGTGCGCTGCACGCTTTAGAGACCGACAAAATAAACGCCAGCATAATATAAGTCCCCACCGAAAACTATCGTTTCCGGACTGACTAATAAGGCTACTGGTGACAACACAACGGACTTTATAGCAGCATCCTGCTATAGGCCTAGAAGCCGATTTGGTAGGCTGTGACTCAGTATACGGTTCATACGCTTTTCTACTTGCTGCATTGGCATATATAGCGGCAAAGGACGACTAAACATAGCTGTGTCGTGACAGCATTCTGCAGTCGATCTGTATATATTTCTGATAGAATCTGCTTATCATCGTAGTTTGTTTTTTCATGATGGTGTACGTTGGCTTGCAGCTGATGATCTATTTTTCGTCACTTACAGGTAGGCTAAGTACGACTAACATGAAGATTAATACTCGTATCAGTCGCATCTTAGCTTTTAGCCTGTGCTGTAAAATATTACAAATCGTAACGTTGAATTTTTTGTCGACATTTTTTTACCGGTTTTGGTTTTGGAATGTTTGCAGAGTAGTGGTTTTTAAATATATTACCTTAATTCAAACGCATCGGTACACTATGTTGTTTTTGTGTTTTAGCCGCTATCAACTACGGTCCACGCAACAGCGTGGTCATCAGCGGATCACAGGCTACGTTCGATTGCTTCACGGACTCTGACAAAAAGCTGTGCTGGGTAAAAAATGACGACGGGATAATTCTCTGTAACGATGTACCAGTATGCCGCCAGCGCTATTCAACATCGACTTTTGCTGCCATCAACAATCTTTGGCAGCATTCTTTTACGATAAACTCGTGTGACGCGACTGATTCCGGACACTACAATTGCGACGTATGCGGAGACACAAGCGGCAAGAAATATGCTGATCTTATTGTACTTGGTAGGTCTACGTGAAACATGATAATTTACATTTATGGTTTTTACGCGCAAAAAGCAGCCACTGTTTTCGGCGCGTCTTAACCATCGCAATTCTGTCTGTCCGTCTGTCTGCCTGTCTGTCTGTCACACGGGTGGATTAGTCAAAAACGGTGCAAGCTAGAATTACCAAATTTTCATCATCCCTGCTTGGAAGACTCTAGTTTCAGGAACCGCAAAGCTTTTCCATAAATTCGAAGGGAGTCACCCCGAACGAAAGCCCTAAATGAGAGAGGGTGAGCAAAATTCGCAATTTTTGGCCAATAACTCGCTGTATTTCAGTAACGGTGCGAGTTAAGGCTTAGGTTAGTAAGTCGTATACTAGCTTTCGATTGGCGCCGAATTCAATGACCTTGAATGACCTTAAACGCCAAAATAGGGGATTTTATGGATTTTTTGGCGATTTCGGGCTGCGACACAAGTTTGTATCATTCACAAGGAGGCGCCACGGTACTATCATTATGTGCACTTCGGCATGACTGTATTAAAGATGTTGTATTTTATCCCAAATTCCCGCAAATCTGACTCAAACAGCGACAGATTTTCGTTGTACGATTTCGTTGTATTTTGAACGCAATAATTTATTATTTAGTACATTTCTGATGCACAGTATTTGGTGAAACGGTTTGCATATCTTACAGCGTAATTTGTGACATTTTGTTCGATGATGCTGTTACCTCGGGAATCGGTTCACAACGCCCAGCACTAACTACCGCTGGTTGATTGCATTGATTGAGTTGTTATATTTTTACGCTCGAAAGCAGCTACTGCTTTCATCGCGTCTTGGCCACAACAATTCTGTCCGACTGTCTGTCTGTCTGTCCGTTCATCCGTCACACGGGTGAATCAGTCAAAAGCGGTGCAAACTAGGATTACCAAATTTTCACCGTCGGCTGTACTGAACTATCGTTACGCGATCCAGATAGAAAATTTGGTATTTGTATGTTAACGCAGCGTGAACACTGAACACCCCAATTTTCAGCTAATATACTGAACCGAAACTGCTATAGGCCTTCGCGCGTTTCGTGAGCATTAGCTCAAATTTCTTGTTTTGAAAAATACAAAAAGTGCATTCAAACACATGTCAAACAATAAGAAAATCAAACTTCTATACACGTGTCACGAGCGCCCGTTGGACAAAAGAACGCTATTTAAGACCGAAGTTGTTGAAAGGACACTCTCTCATGCTGCCAAAGTTCGTAACAATAAACAAGGCATCAATGGCATCACGAGCAGCATTATAAATTATTTTCTTACTTGCTCCGCTAAATTCACTTTTCCTAAATTATTAATATTTAAACACGGTGACTGCACTAAATATATATATATATATATATATATATATATATATAT
>Ga0056128_1011389_pt1 | contig 10979 bp, 5 predicted proteins | sample WorMetLIZISLAND2_FD_71113 | JGI IMG/M metagenome (GOLD analysis project Ga0056128, IMG submission 71113) | Marine gutless worms symbiont microbial communities from Max Planck institute for Marine Microbiology, Germany - Olavius geniculatus... ... | reverse complement strand
CATTCACACATAGGTAAAATTGCCCATCAGGGACTGTAGATAGAAGGTTACAAAGTATTAATTTATCAACATCACAAGCAACAGAGTTATAGAGCTGCTGAAAATGCATTTTCCACATTTTGTGCAGTTTATGTGTATGCTTATGTTTTGTCTGGAGGATTGGGGGGCCTGGGCCTCCTGCTTCCCCCCTGGCTACGCCACTGGAGCCGACAGTGAGCCACAGCTCAGTTACATGGGCTGTATGCCAGACCTTTCCCGTGTATTGCCATTACCTTCCTGGCAGTGAAGCCGGTACCAAATTATACTGCTTGGTGACCGAGGCAACTGAACAACTTGCCCAAGGTCGTCACCTGGCAGTGCACCGGGTGGGACTCGAACCTGCAACCTTCGGGTTACAAGTTCGAGATGCTACCGCTACACTACCAAGCCACTTGTTGCTGTGTGACTTTAAAGTAACTGTGCTATAATGATGTTTTCAGAATTTTAACTGGAGACAGATGTCATCTGCAATTTCCAAATATCTGTTATGGTTTTGTTTTTTGGCAGCATGTATGCTCAGATTGTATAAACGTCAAATTTTACAAATGTTCTGTGTCGTAGAACTCGTTCGACGTTGTTGGACTAAGTGGATTCGACTACGTCGCCATATGAAACTGATGGAGGTATTTCAGTGAAAGTTGTGGAGTAATTCGACGAATATTAATTGTAGGTGAATGAAGCACTGAAGGGACTCTACACATGGGTTATCAAAGACCAGAAGATGTCCAACAGTGACAGTCGATGAGAACAGATCTTTCTTCCAACGTGATTTGTTCGTCCGTTCTGAATGTGCCAACAAGAAGTCTGCGCGTTTTACGTCAGCACATATCTAAGCTTCAGTTTAACGTTTTTGGGAAAAATAGTAAGCATATTGTACATTTTTATCAACGCACTGATGCTACACTTCATTGTATTCTTGTCCTACTGTTATTCGATCAGCAGCCATTCTTCGATGCATTTTATTGTTTTAATTTTATTTGTACAGAAAAGCTCGGTTTGTTGCGTTGACTTTTTGACGTGTCACTTGTTAGCAAATAGGCGAGCATTTTGGCCAAATTTTGTCTGTGTTGTTGTTACCAAACCGGTGTAGTAAAGGGGACCACTTGCTTGGAAAAGCTGGAAAATTTTGGGCATATTTTGGTAAGAGTTTTTATCCAGGTGATATAAAGTACTGTCAGCATTTCGTTAGCGGGGTAGATAATTAATATATATGGCTTTATGTTTACCTGCAAGAAAAAATGAGAAGTAAAGTAAAATTGGGCAAAGAAAATAAGCCACTGATAGGTAACATTAGTTCTCGCAATAAAACTTCAGACAGCATAACAGTCAGGTACAGTGTGAGTTAATTACAATGCATTATTTCCGAAAAATGTTCTTGAAAACTTTTTTAAACACTTTAACACTCTCGATATCATTTGAAGTTATTTTCAGTGCATCTCACACATTGACAATAGAAAAGAAATGCAAGAAGACAGTTTCTTGCATTAACGTTTGTTACATTAATTTATTCAAATGGGTAATTGAGCACATTAAGTCAGTATGATGTTTTCATCTGATCGTAGGCAGCAAATTAGCAGCCAATTAATTTATTGTTAACAACAGCTCTGCTCTTGCAGCAATATAGTCCCACGGAGATTATCATGTTACTTTTTTAGTCCTGGCTGGCATAAGTTCGGCCTTTTATACCCATCTGTATCTTTGCTCACTTGCATATTAACTTCCGCGATGTGTACAATACGTATCATTGAAAAAATATTCGTTGTATCATCAAGGAATCAAATGGGCAAGGTTAAAAGCAATGGACCATGGTAATCCGCATGTTGCAGTGGGTGCCAAAATAATCTTGTGGTCTGACATTTTGAAATATACTGACGTTTCGGTGATATTTGGTTGAATCTGCAGTCATGTTTTTCTCCAAGTCTCAGCTGAATTTCCGAGAATTTTAAACGAAAATCCAATATTTTAATGGGGAATTTCCATATTTTTGCAGGGAATTTTCAGACAAAATCAAAATTCATTGAGCTCCTGTATTGCCTTTGTTGAAATTTGCGGCCATCTCTCCAAAAATTGCAGTTTACCACACCCGCCCCCTTTCAACCGATGATGTTACAAGCACACAGTGAGCTTTGTGGTGTATATAGCTTTGTATTCCAGAAGTAGTCGAATCTTACGCTGAATCTGACAAGTGATAGCAGTGTCGAATATGTATATTGTCTTGTTTTCTTGTTAACTTATTCTAAACCGATGTATCGTTGAACGTTTGTAGTCTAATCAAAATGTAGTCTGTTCTCGAACGCTACAGTGCTGATTGATCGAGAATTCAGTTTGTGGATGTTATTTTAGTTTAGTTCTAATCAAGAATGGTTTATTTTGATAGTGTTTTCAATTTATTTATGTCATCAGGACAATTTTCTCTTCGTTTATTTTTCTCCAAACGTAATAACGGCTTGTCAAGTCCCTGTGTGTGTGCTTTTCGTGGTTTGCATCCAGTTCCAATGTGCTTTAGGTTATTTTTGATTATCTCGAGAAAAAATTATGAATTTGTTGTTTATGCTGATGTTACTGCTTGCTTGTAATGTGAACTTTTGAGGATAGCCTATTGTGTACTGGGTAGTCAGTCATCCATCCAAGTACTAACCCGGCCCGGAGTACAACAACTTCATGGATCGAGACCAACATGCTAACTACTATACCAACCATGGAATTTTGCTATGTTAAAGTATCTCTATTTGTTATGTCCAGTACTTCATTGTTGTTGCTACCGGGTATATGCTGTTTAGTGTAGTTTCTAAAGCTGGAAGCCATTTGTGTAGTTAGTTATTGGGTGCAATCATTAATCAAGTAACTTGCTGCTAACATGTACAGAGTGAGTCAAAAAAAACTTTACCAAACGTTTGTTTGTCCATATCTTCGCCAAATGCTGACTGATTAAAAAAATTTTTTTCAATGTCTTATTCTGCGGAAAATTTGCAGTATACGTGGTCATTAAATATGCAACACCACACCTTAACTGCGTCTCTACACTACCTTGTGAAATATATATTTTCAAAAATCACTATGATCAGAGTAAGTTGTCGTTGGAAGATGTCTCTTCTGAAACAGTTTTCCACTTTTTTGGTTTTAGTGCAGTTTAGTTATTTTTTCGACTTGTGATGTAGTATCGTTTCGTCTCTTTCTCAGTGTGTACTCAATATAAAGCAATGTAACAGAACTGATGCACTCAGCACCAATGCCAATGTGATGTTTACGGCTTTATGATTGGCACCGCAAATCATTGCGTCTGTCAGTAGAATTTTGTGCTATAGTTTGCTGACACTTTCCACTGTTTTACACTCAGTAAATGCAAAATTCTTTCGGTTATAGATCCCTTTCAGAAATGTGATTTGGCATGCACTCGTTGCCAAAATGAGTAATCTAAATAACTGACAATGATTAAGGCTGCTGGCCGATTTTTTGCAGCATGTGCTGTAAGCCACTCATTGCCGCAAAAAAACGGAGTTTTTCACAAGCCACCAAATATAATAAAAGTCATTCAAAAATGATTTCTGATTTTAATTTTGCTCCCTCCTATTAGGTTTATTGTGATAAGCTGTGACAGTGTTTCCCAAATATATCATGCAGAATTCCATACATTTTCCTGTGCTACATACGACTTTGTGCTGATTTGAAAATTACTGCTGCGAGATTGTTTTTTTGGGATATAATGCTCCTTGTTTCATATGTCGCTATACAAATGTTTTACTGGTTTATTCCATGACAGTGACTCCAGCGTAGGCATTAATTTTGTATGGATAAGGTTATTGTAAATTGTTGTTTCCACATTTAGGATGTGGGTATGAAAAGTGTGCCATCTGTTTTGGTTAGCTTCAACGCAGTAGTTGCTATTAATTCAATCGGGAAGCCCTAATGTAGCATGAAATCGTGATGTCATTTTATTGGACTGTTATACATTATCACTAGAGCCCACAGTTTTCCACGGGCCGCAGAATTTCGAGCCAAGCTGCGGAATTTTGATATTGTCGCGGAATTTTGCGGAGTTTTACAGATGTTAAGAAATGACTGATGATTAGTACGATCATTGGCTTTAAACTAACTATATCACAGAGAAAAATTAAACCAAACTGCCTAAAACTGCGTCCCTACTAATAATTACCATCATATACAACACAATCGTAAATTAGCGCAATGTGACTAATTGACAAATTGCACTTTTGAAAAAAGATTGATAATTTCCTTTTTTATGTTGCTAGCATAACTGAGCGCCATGCCAGCATTCAAAAACTGAAGTTTTTTTAAAAAACAGAATAAAGCTTAGTTGACGCACAAACGGAATGCCACGGTAAGCCGCGGAATTTGGACAATTTTGCCATGATGAGCCGTGGAATTTTGCGAACTGGCCCACGGAATTTGGCACAATTTACCGCGGAAAACTGTGGGCTCTAATTAACACCTAGTCCGTGCATAAGCATAGCCAGGAAATTGTCTTTGGGGAACTCCTGAGGCCCCTCCCTTCCCCCTTTCTTTCCCTTCTTTTCCCACTTTTTCCTTCTAGCCATGGAGTCTGGGGAGTACTGTAAGCTCTCCCAGTTGGGTCCAGGGCAGAGCGCCAGCCGCAAACACATTTTAGGCTCTTAAAATGCATTTTGTTGCAAATAACTTAACAGTTATTTGCAATGCAAATAACTTAACAGTTATTTGCAATGCAAATAACTGTTAAGTTTTTTTAGTGGTGGGCAATACAGTTGAAGACAAATTCGATTAGATTTGGTTTTTGGTTTTGTGTCAATCTTGGATTATTGGGAGAGGCTAGTTCCCCAGTGTCCCTGGCAATGCCTATGGATCTGTGCAGGATAATTTTGAGTTTCAGTTTACCGCTGCCTCTCTCGCAGCCAAGTCATTAAGTTTTTTTTATACTATACAGCTTAACTGGCTGTAAAATTTCTTCGTACTTATCTGTCATATTAATTGCCTTTTGAATAGACTCCGTTAGGAACTTTGGCACATTTAATTGTGTGCATATGCATTTTGGTAGTCTCCAATTACAGCATACGTATTGCGCAGTGTGTTGCATATGGGCGTAAAATACCATTGTCACTGTGTATACAGTTTTCCATGCATTTATTCCATTTTTTTGTATTTAAATTCTTCTTCCAGTTTCTCGCACTTCAGCTTTCTACTGACCATTTTTACAAGCATTCATTCCTGAGCCAGGCTTCCGTTCAAATATAAGCATTATTTTGGTAGTTAATGACTATTAGTAATGTTAGCATAGAGACATTAGAGGGGGTCATTGCTCTTCTTCCCCTCCCCCCCCAAAAAAATTAAAAAACTGATTTCGTTATGTTTGGTATGTTGTGCCAGTAAAATGTGACATTTTTCCAAATAAGATCACGTTGTTTGTTTTGTATTTAAAACTGTCAGCAAGAGAATGTGTTGGTATTGTTTTACTACATTGCAGTGTTAGCTGTATTATAATACTTCCATTCTGATTCAGGTCCTCGATGTCGTCATTTTTTTCATTGCGTCTTCCACGACTAATTCATATTATTGTAATTAGGGTTAGAACCAATATCAGTACCAGTGTGTATTGAAGCAGTGTACTGATTTACATATTTACACATTTACAAATTGTAATCATTACCTTTCGTAGTTGGAGGTCATGTTTTGGGTCTGCTCATTTGTCCGAGATGACTGGTGACTTTTTAAAGAGATTTTGAACGGACTTTGATTTGATTTTTTGGAGGTATTGGGCAAAGCCATGAAGTCCTAATTGGATTCTGCAGGCAGTCCGGAGTCTTTGCAGATTCTGGATCATCTGCAATTCTACGCCTTAAGATTTGTTCAGAGTGACAGAAATGAGGTAAACTGAAATGAAACTGCTTTCGTTTCAGTTCAGATCTGTTGCTCCATGCCCTCCTTTATCAGACAGGACGTAGGCTAATACTCTGTTATTCGCCAGGTGGCGGCACCATTCCCGGTGGAGGTTTGTGCACTGCAGTCGTTTCTACAGGGTAGGCCAAAAACGTGCCACTTTACTTTTGTCCATATTTTTCCCAATTATTGACAGATTTTCAAAATTCTTTCATTGGCACTCTGCAGACAATTTGGGATAATGTGATTATTATAGATCCCACCACACCGTTAATGTGTCTCTACACTACCTTGTGAAATATCTATGAAATATGCATACATAACGATAATCACAAACATTTTGGTACGTAAAATTGAAAAAAAACTTCAGACCAACATTGCAGTGAATGGTCTGTATGACACAAAACCGTGTGGGTCTAACACAGTCCAGTGTCATACCGATCATTCATTGCAATGTTGGTCTGAAGTGTTTTTCATTTACCTAAATTTTTGTTATTATCGTTAGTTTTTGCTTACATTTATATTTCACAAGGTAGTGTAGAGACACGTTTACCGTGTCGTAGAATGGTCTGCAGAGTGTGCCAGTGAAAGAATGTTGAAAATCTGTCAATAATTGGCGAAGATATGGACAAAAAGTAGAGTGGCATGTTTTTTTGCTCCACGGCGTAGTTAATACATGTATCTTATTATTGCTATCAGATTAGCTGCTGTGTAATTTACAGTGTCATAGCATGCATCGTGTGCGACTCAATAGTATACTGCTGTAGTCATGGTGCAATTCAAGTTTCGAGTGCTCTGTGTACTATAATAGCTGTAATGTGTTCATACATATGCTGGGTAATCAGGCCACTATGCTGTGTAGTTCGAAAATTCACATTTTTAGCTCAAGTTGCAGGTTAATCTTGGCAAGTCATAACAGTCAACAGTGTGCAGTGTGAATTACTGACTCTACAGACTTACTGATCTAAAGTAGCATCATTTTATTTCTTAACTGCTCTACAGTAACTTAACTTCATATGACAGTCAGTTTTAATCATACCAAACATACAACACGCCTTAGAACGTCGTAGTAAAGCACTTGGTAGTCAATTGTATTGAATTTTAGTCTCTTGTATTAGTCTCAGTTTTTACGCATGAAAGCAGCTACTGCTTTCAGCGCGTCTTAGCCATCGCAATTCTGTCTGTCACATGGGTGGTCAAAAACAGTGCAAGCTAGAATCACCAAATCTTCACCATCAGCTGCCTGGAAGACTCTAGTTTCAGGAATCTTTAAGCAAGCTTTTCCATAAATTCGAAGGGGCATCACCCGAACGAGGGTGCTAAATGAGAGGCGGGTGGGCAAAATTTGCGATTTTTGGCCAATAAGTTGCTGTATCTCAGTAACAGTGCGAGATAGGGCCTAGGTTACTAATAATCACTAACAGGAAGTTGTACACTGGCTCTCGATTGGCGCCGAATTCAGTGACCGTGAACGCCAAAATAGGGGGTTTTATGGATTTTTTGGCGATTTCGGGCTGCAACACAAGTCTGTATCATTCACTAGGTTGCGCCACAGAACAATCGTTATGCGATCCAGATAGAGAATTTGGTATTTGTATATTAACTTAGCGTGAACACCCCAATATTCAGCTGAACTACTGAACCGGAACTGCTATAGGCTTTCGCGCGTCTCGTGAGCATTAGCTCAAATTTCTTGTCTACACAAGTTATCCGCATTTTTCACGGCCGCTGGATGGCCAAGACGGTGGCTTAAGGGTCTAATGCCGGAATAGTCATGCATCAGTGGTTTAAAGCTTGGGCTTCATCGTGGAAAATGCGGGTAGCATTTGTGCCAAAACATACTGATGTCATTTCCGTGAATGGCATTTTAGAGCGCTTATTAATAGCACTTATTATTAAGAGTACTTGGTTCGTGTGACCTTTCTACAGATAAGAAGTCCCACTTTACATGATAAGAGCTTTTTACATGCAAAAAAGCATTAAATGCCAACTTTTTATGTTCCGTTTATACCGTCAGCGTACAGTGTAAACTGTAAAGCTTTTAACATTCTTATTGCTGTTGTTATCTTAGAATGTTGCCATTTATAAACAAGAACGGGTTGAAGGCAGATGTTGTTGATAAGCGTGCACTGTCTTCAGTGGTGTAATTTAATGTGAATCAAACAAAATGTTCTGGAAGTTTGTTTTTTTTAGTCGGAAGTTGATCGTGCTATTTGCTGTTAATACTTGAACGTGGCAGTTATGTGCTGAAACAGCTAAGATGAAATGTGATAGCATCGTTGTACCATACAGCTCATCTTTCTAACTCGCGTGTGTTGTCAAACGAACATTTATATTCGTCGTCGTGTGCTTTTCCAGTGGGGTCGTGGCAGGGGAGGGCAATGCCCCCAAATATTATCTTCTGGGAGAATTTCTTTGCTGAAAATTTTATTTGAAAAAAAGCAACAAAATTTGGGGCTGGAAGTCCCAATAATTAGGATATTTAGAGGCAAAACTGAAACTCACAACACCAATTTTCTCTTCCACTTGTACAAAATTTTGAGCCGTATGTCCCCTATTTTGAGGGAATGTAGTGGCGAAGTTGAAATTTTGAACACCCATTATCACTTCTGTCGTAAATTTGCAGCTGTGTGTTGAAAAATTACTTCTTGTCTCGAATCTTTTAAAGCCATGACGTCACTGGTTTTTTCATGTGTCACCATGTACATTCTGCAGTGGTTAGACTCGATTGTTACGAACTGAATCGTTTGACACATGATGGTTTGGGTTAACGTCTTGTGACTAATAAAACTCAGTGTTTATAGTGACAGTTGTCTTTTCAGGATATTTTACCTTAACTCATTTGTTCAAGCTATCAAACAAAATTAAGTAATTAAAACTTACGAAGGTGCGACTACTGCGACGCCCTACTTGATTTTAAATCATGTTTTACCGCATTCTTAATGCGTAAATGCAAAAGTCATTAGTAGCCCGCTCAGATGTTCAAAGTTTAACATTGATTATTAGCGGGTTTAGCTGCATGGATAAAGTTTATCCGAACGGTTGTATTCTGTGATAAACTCAAGACAGCCATGCAACCGTTGAGAATGAGAGGTAGGGTGGGTAAGTTACCCTGGGCCCCAAGACGTTTGGGGGGGCACCATCGCTCAGAAATATAAAGTTCACCAGAGGATGCCAATTAAAAAAGAAAAATTCGAAAATTTTCTTCCCAGGGGGAATGTTTCCCCAGGCCTTGCTGTGGCTCTCAATGTCCCTGCAAAGGCCCTTTAAATGATTAAAAGATAATTTTAAGCGCAGCATTGGACACATCTTCGCACAAATAATATACAACATCTCGCTCAATGTTGACAGTTCCAGCAATATGCAACAGTCTCATTAATTAATATCTTATCGTTGATGTCCATCATAACAATTACATCTCAGCTGTCAACAGCGGCATCATTGGTTAAAAAGGAAGGCAGGGCAGGAAGTTGCAATATTCCATCAGACACTGCAAATTTCCGACTCAGTAGATTACAGGTGTAGGTGCTCAAAATTTAAACTTTGCCCCTGAATTTCCACAAAATGAAGGTTTTCAGGCACAAGTTTTGCATTTTTGGACGAAATTTTGTTTCTGATAAGAAAATTTACTGACAGTCGCCTGCCATGGCACCACTGCTCAATTTGTTGCCTTTATCAGTAGCTTCTATCCCTATACCTGGTGGGTACAGCTTGCGCCCACTGAAAAATAGGGGGGAGTTTTGTTAAGGTTGTAGATCAAAACTCTCCCCCTATTTTTCACTGGGCAAACTACACCCTTATCAAAATTATCCCCTATTTTTCAATCTACAATTTTAACAAAACTCCCTCCCTAGAGGGTGGAAGAAGCCCAAAATGGAGGGAAAACTTGAGTCACAAGTTGGGGAGGTGGGAACCTGAGCCCAAAACTGGGGCAAAGTTGTGCCCGATTTTGATCTAGATTTGGGGGGATAGAAGCCACCGGCCATCGTAAGTCTACAATGTCACGATGACTGATGACTGCCATTGTAAACGAATCAACTCGAATGTCTTTCATCTTCAACATCCTCAGCCTCTTCGCTTCTGAGTGCTGATGTATAACACTGCCAACATACCATACAACACAAGCATGCATAAGCACAGGCAACTAATTCTACTCACGTAACACAGACCTCTTATTATCTCCGCCAAGTGCGAACGAAGTGAACATTGGAGGAGATATCTCCTCCATTCTCTCCGTCTGTTTGTCATTCCTTCTGTGTACATGATGACTAATAATAGCAATGACGTCATTGCACCAACAGCACAAGCAGCAACACCGGCTATTACTTTTCCCTCCCTCCACGAAGCGGCTCTTCCTTCTCCCTCCCCTTTCCTTGTTGTATCATGTGGTTGTAGGTGTTGTTGTATTTGCAGGTGAAGTAGTAGTAGTAGTAATGTTTAAATCACTTCACTTGGCGGAGATATGCACTCTCGCAAGCGCCTCATAGTTTAGACCTCTTATTTATGAGGTCTATGCCACGCAAGCTTGCTCATGACAGAAAAATGACAAAGATGAACAGTTTAGTCTCATAGTTTTTTTTTCACAAACTTGTTAATTTATTCTGGCACCTTTCTATTTGCTGTAACAGTTTCACTAAGCACCATTCTGGTAGTTGACTGCTGGACAACATCATAAGGGGACAACATCACAAGTGTATGGTTTCACTTCGTCGATATTGTACTGAACTAACAATAATTACTGCCTGTCTCGTACTTATCACTAACGAATATCTTTTTAGCGTGGCTGCTTAATAAATACTTTCTGCAAAATAATGTGACTAAGGGCAAATTAGCTAATTTTGGTTGATGAAATATTAACTGCTACATCTTCAATCAATCACTATCAGCCCCTATGACAGCATCAAAAAATAATAAACTGCTTGAGATGCCATGTCACAGCACTAGTGGACCCACAGTGTCACACGGTGTCTGCCTGAGGGTTGAGTAAACGAGAGCGAGTGAGTAGTTTCAGCACAAAATAGGTAAACAAGAGAACAGTGCTAGCCTATCCAACTGGCTATGTCGGGGGG
>Ga0056128_1011388_pt1 | contig 10979 bp, 12 predicted proteins | sample WorMetLIZISLAND2_FD_71113 | JGI IMG/M metagenome (GOLD analysis project Ga0056128, IMG submission 71113) | Marine gutless worms symbiont microbial communities from Max Planck institute for Marine Microbiology, Germany - Olavius geniculatus... ... | reverse complement strand
AAAATATATATATATATATATATATATATATATATATATACAATTCCGTCCATCCGCCTGTACGTCTGTCCGTCTGCCTGTCACACCGTCACACGGGTGGATCAGTCAAAAAAGATGCAAAGTAAAATTACGAGATCATTACTGTCGCTCCCTAAAAGACTCAAGTTTTAAGATTTGTAAAGCTTTTTTATGAATCCGAAAAAGGTCACCCTGAGCGAAGGCGCTGAATGAGAAAGAGTAAAGAAAATTGGCATGCTGTAAATAGACCAAAAACCTGCGAACAGGAAATGGTATAAAGGCTGTCGCGCGTCTCGTGAGCATTAGTTCGAATTACTTTTATTAAATAGCAATTAAGTTTTTCGACGTACCATCTCAGAATCGTAGCAGCAGATTTGCAGCGACGTGGTAACGGGTCCTCTTGGCTAGATCTTCGTGCAAATTTAGTCGCATTTATTTTGTTCATGACTGATGCTGATGCTTCATTATAATTTTTACGCGCGAAAGCAGCTACTGCTTTCAGCGCGTCTTAGCCATCGCAATTTTGTTTGTCTGTCTGTCTGTCCATCTGCCTGTCTGTCACAGGGGTGGATCAGTCAAAAGCGGTGCAAGCTAGAATCACCAAATTTTCACCATCGGCTGCCTGAAAGACTCTAGTTTCAAGAACGGTAAAGCTTTACTATAAATTCGAAAGGGGTCACCCCGAACGACGGCGCTAAATGAGAAGGGGTGGGCAAAATTCGCGATTTTTGGCCAATAAGTCGTTGTATCTCAGTAATGGTGCAAGATAGGGCCTAGGTTACTATTAATCACTAATAGAAAGTCATACACTGGCTCTCGAATGGCACCGAATTCAATGACCTTGAATGACTTTAAACGCCAAAATAGGGAGTTTATGGATTTTTGGCAATTTCCGGCTGCGACACAAGTCTATATCATTCACAAAGTGTCGCCACGGAACTATCGTTATGCGATCCGGATAGAAAATTTGGTATTTGTATATTAACTTAGCGTGAACACCCCACTTTTCAGCTAAGCTACTAAACCGAAACTGCTATAGGCTTTCGCGCGTCTCGTAAGCATTAGCTCAAATTTCTTGTCATTATTGCATGCCATGTAATTCACATGCATTGTCAGTTGTTGTGTTTATAAACGCTGTTGGATGTATAGGTATGAGAGCAAAGTTGATAAGTGCGCCCGTCCGCAAGAAGTTACTGATAGTAATTCTCGTAGGCGAAAACCAGTAAGTCATCACCCAAACTGCATATTATTACTTGTGGTGCTATGAGTTAACTGTTAAGGTGTTTTCTCACTGCTCGCGTTAACGCGCGTCAACGCGTGTTGCATATTCACGAGCCAATTAATCTGACGTTTGAAAGTGTCGAGACTCAGTTCTGGGTCACGAAGACAGTCAGGTAACGAATTCCAAGTCGACGGGCCCGCAACAGCAAAGCGCCGACGACCAAAACTATTCAACCGATCTCAATCGACTGTTCAATCAAGCCTTAATCCAAGCGCTACCTCACCCTAGAAGAGCGAATGCATTACTACCGGACGTCTCGTCACAGCTTATATTACTAGGACACTTTGATTAGTTGGCTCATGAATATGCAACACGCGTTGACGCGCGTATATTGACGGGCGCAGTGAGAAAGCACTTTTAGTGTGAACATTTTGTTTTCGGCTGACCATTAGATCGAGTCTACTCTTTGGTACGATGCGTCGTCTGTCGTTTATAACGCATGTATTGTGGCTAAACGGTACATTTTACGGCAAAACTTATTACGCGACTAATTAGCCCTTTGTCACTGCTCTTCGCACACTGTAAGGCAAACGTTTTCAAATTTGGAGTTGAACAATAGTGGAGTAGAAAAAATGTGCGATTTCAACCGATAAGTCGCCGTATCTCAGAAACGGAAAGAAAGTCGCCAAAGTTGCTATTGATCACTAATAGAAAGTCGCATAAACACTTTCATAATGACACGAAACACATCAACCTCGGATGACGTTGAAGAGTAGTATCCCGCTTACACAATGAAGCAAACATGAAGCAAACTTAAAGCATACGTCGTGCACGTGTATATTGAATACGTTTGTTTCATGTTTGCTCCTTCATGTGAACAAGGTATAATTACGCACTTCTGTTATGTCAATCGTGCGGTATTGTAGCTAATTGAAACATCGTAGGGAATCGGCAATAACGCGATAACGTGGATAACGCGATGACGAGTTTCTATAAGCTGTCAATAACCATTTTGTTATCTGCAGCGGTTTGGCCGCAATTTTAAATGCAAAGTTTTTTCCTGAGTCATCAGCTATGAGCGTTGAATTACAGTATCTTATCTTCGCGTTAAGTGTAGCGTTCGATATAGCAGCGACGCCTTATCGTGTATGGTTATAGGTGGTACGGTCGGCCCACCCTAGCGACGGCTAAGTTTTTTGTTGATATTATTTACTTGATATTGTAAAATGTGACGGATAGAGCGCATTGACTGTATTGTATTGTATTGTATTATGGCATTTGTATAGGCTGACGTTCGATCGTTAGGTGCAGTTAATTACAATTCATAGTACTTAAGCAATATATAAAGCTGTGTTAAGTTAAGCGTGGTTTCCGTTTAGCGCAACAGCGGCAACGCATCAGTGCGCAGCAAACGCAGCTGACGTAAGAGCTAAAACGCAATGATAGAACCGGTCGTTGCGTCCGTCCCGTTAGCTGCGTTCGTTGCGTATGCCAATCGCGCGTTTTTCGGAGATCGCCACAAAAATTTGAAAGAAGATACACGCATACTATCAGCATCAAAAATGTAGCTCACGGACTCTATTTTCACGCGATAAAAGGCTCGCGGGGATACTCGTGGCGGTTCAGTGGCAAGGGGGCTTAAGACCACAGTGGGTCACCGAAAATGCAGTTTTTAGTCATTTCGGGCGCATAGACGTATTTTGTCAGTTTGAAATTTTTACCACAGATACTACACATGTATAAAAAGTGGCTCTTTGAGTGACTATTTCTGAACGATTGTGCTTTCTGTTTTTCTCTCCGTTCGGCGGTCTATCTCTCTGTTTATCTCTGCCAAGGTGAAGTAGTAAACGTTGGAGGAGATTAAGAGATTGGTCATTCTGTTCGTCGTTCCGTGAGTGTGTGTGTACGCGATGACTCATAATAGCAATGACGTCATTGGACTAACAGCACAAGCAGCAACGCCGGCTATTACTTTTCCCTGTTTTTCCCCTGCCGCAAACAGGTTCTTCTTTCTCCTTCTTCTTTCCTTGTTGTAAGGTGTAGTTGTAGTTGTAGTAGTAGTAGTAGTGGTGGTGGTGGTGGTAATGTTTAAATCACTTCACTTGGCGGAGATATGCACTCTCACGAGCGCCTTCTAGTTTGTTCTTTTATCTCTGCATACATGCTAATAAAGAGTTATATTTAAGGTAAATACATGCATGTAGTAATTATGTTGTTTCGACCAGCAGTCAAATGTGTTAAGAAACCCAGCAGCACCTAGTAATGTCGGACAGACAGACCGATGTCGTCAGTCCGATCCCGCTGCCAAGACTCAAGCCGTTAGAGCCGTTCAGACTGCGCCCAAACAAAATCTTGTCAAAGTCGAAACAGGCAAATATATTTGTACTTTTATTCTGCTTTGACCAATTATTTTTTTATATTTTTATTTAGAATGATTAAAGGGATGTGTAAAAAACGCGTACAGCGCGATGTAATTGAACTGAACTGAACTGACACGGTTTAGTTTTTGACGAACTGACCGATGGGCGAGCATTGCGAGCTCATTGGTTGACGCGTACGTGCGCATAGTCACGTAGTCACTGACGCCGTTGGACGGTGCCTACTGTAATGCATTACTGCTTGCTCATTGGTCTTTCGTCAAAAACGAAACTATGTCAGTTCAGTTACGTCACTCTGTACGCGCTCTGAAGCGTCAGCCTTCCAGTGTTGCTGCACTATTGAAACCTGCTTTTGTGCCTTAGCCTGTTGATATTCATGTGCCGGTAGCCTTATACCCTGTTTACACGATGAAGCAAACATGAACCAAACATCAAGCACACCTGAAGCAAACTCAGAGCACACGTCGTACACGTGACACGTGTATTTTGAATACGTTTGCTTCATCTTTGTTTCGTGTTTGCTTCATCGTGTAAACGGGGTATTAATGGTTGTTTTATTTGCAGAAAATTGTGCGCATGCAGGCACTCGTAAAAACTTACAGAGATTGCTAGAGCAGCATTATAATTATACAAACATCTTTAGGCCTTTTTATGTCAAATCTGTAGTGTTGCTATGTTTGTGCTACTGCTGTTGATTTCTGTGTTTGTATGACATGGTCTTGATGGCCAATGTTGTTTCATCTCGTTTGGCTTTAGCTTGATCTTTCGAAAGTTAACTTTTGAGAATTGTTGAAGCCTGCCATTTTTGTTGCTCGACTTTCAGCACTGAAAATGTTGTAATACTAATTTTTTAAAGCTGTTTTTTGTAACTGCGTGGTGGCAGCTGAAGGACCAATGTCGTGGGTGATCCAAGACGTTCCCCAGAAGACTAAGAAGCGCCCTTCCACCTGTCCTTGCTCATCAAGAATCAATGCTTCAGTGCCAAAAGCCGCTGAAGCCATATCACAGGACGATGCTGTTGTGAGGCAAGCTAAAATTATTGCTCGTTCTTACACAGTGTTGTATAATAATGTTGTTGCTTGGTTTGAATTTCAATATTTGCATGCAGGTGAATCAGACAATCAGAGTTTGCCGTGTCAGTAACTTGACTAAACATATTTAATTATTTGCGATTTTTATGCGCGAAAGCAGCTACTGCTTTCAGCGCGTCTCAGCCATCGCAATTCTGTCTGTCCGTTTGTCTGTCCGTCTGTTACACGGGTGGATCAATCAAAAACGGTGCAAGATAGAATCACCAAATCTTCACCGTCGGCTGTCTGGAAGACTCTAGTTTTAGGAACCGTACAGCTTGTCCATAAATTCGAAAGGGGTCACCCGAATGAGAGCGCTGAATGAGAAGGAATGGGCAAAATTTGCGATTTTTGGTCAATAAGTCGCTGTATCTCAGTAGCGGTGCGAGATAGGGCCTAGGTTACTATTAATCACTAATAGGAAGTCGTACACTGGCTCTCGACTGGCGCCGAATTCAATAACCTTGAATGACCTTAAACGCCAAAATAAGGGGTTTTATGGATTTTTTGGCGATTTCAAGCTGCGACACAAGTCTGTATCATTTACAAGGTGGCGCCACGGAATTATCGTTATGCGATTCAGATAGAGAATTTGCTATTTGAATATTAACTTAGCGTGAACACCCCAATTTTCAGCTAAACTACTAAACCGGAACTGCTATAGGCTTTCGCGCGTCTCGTGAGCATTAGCTCAAATTTCTTGTTTCTCTTGCTGTCATGCATGACAGATGTTTTTAAAGTAGTTATAACACTTTGCAAAATAATTACGAGGTAAATGAAATTAGTCTGAAGTGTGTTGTAAAGTGAAATTTTTATTGCTTGATTAATTGAAAGGAAATAACAGAGACGTTTGAAAAATGCAGCCATAGCTTTAGCTGCGAAACATAATGCAGTTAATTACGGTTGTCATATTTGTATTTTTTACAGCAGATACTGCACGTAGTACACTATTTTGGACGCCAATGTCATTGTAATTATAGCTGGTAATAATTAATTTTTTCATTAGTTAGCTTTACAAAGATAACGATTAATCGTTAATTTTGATTAAAGGCTAATATTGGTAACTGCCAAAAATGTTTTTCCTGCTTAGTTATTGACCTATGAGCTTTCGTAGATGCACTGAGGCATTAGCATTTATTATTAATCGTTAACATTTTTAATTATTAATCATGTAATTGATCGTTAATTTCTGCAGCTTTATTTGCAGTCAGTTGACATATATCGCACCCAAATGAAGATTCTCACCGCATTGATGTTGGCTGTAAGAATAATGTTTTGCCATTGCTTGTAAAAGTGTCTGTAACGTTTGTCTGGTGACAGATACGGTCATGATCTAATGGGAAAACCCAGCAGGTCAGTGCTGACGAAAGCCTACGACGTTTTTCAAAATCTCATCAAATGTGCTGCACCAGCTCAACAGCCTGGTACGTCTTTTATTCTTTAAACTGTGATTACATTAAAACAAAATTGCTGCATAAATTCTGGAAAATTTGTTTAGCACAATTGCACACATGTTGAAAATAGACCGTGGTTGCACATAAATAAACATGTTATGCAATTGTTTTATTTTACTGGTCGTTTTTAAAGTTTTGAAAATAAAATCCGTCAGTATTTCTTGCGGTTATGACAAAATGGCTTTCTGTTTTGACCACCTTTGCGGCAGATGCTATTACAATATTGTTGCTATAAACTTGTGCTTTGTGTTGTTGTTTAGAGTTTATCTTCGAATGTCTCGGCATGAGGTGGAGATTGCATTTAAAGTGCATCGCCAGAGCTGAACGCATTTCTGACCTCTTAATGCTTCAATATCCCGTGAAGCCGCCGCCTGCATCGCGACCTAGCGAAGACGATGAGGTAGAGGCTGATGCATATTTCTGCTTTTAAATGTTTTTAGACCGATCGTTTGATCATTACTGTAGTGCAGACGCAGTTGCTATAGCATCTCGTGTTGTTACGCGCGAGAGCTAGCATAGCTATAGCTACGGTTATTCGGTCTGTCTGTCTGTCCGTCTGACCGTCCGTCTATCACAACCCGGTACCATTTACAGACCAGGTAAGATACAGACGTCGGGTTTTTACCATATGATAGCTTAGAGTCTCTAGTATTTTGTGACAAAATTTCATGCCACTGGGTGAAAAGGGTCCCCACGAACTAGGGGCGAAAGAGGGGCATTCCCCTTAAAAGGCGTTATTCTACCGCTATTGGCTCGTCTAACGTGAAAATGGTCGCAGATAGGCACAGACATGCTGCTTATCGTAACAAGCACAGGCAACGAGCTTTTTAAAAATGCCAACATCGATGACCTTGAATAACCATAAACTTTAAAAATAAAGGTTTTTAGTGATTTTGTGGAGATTGTTTATCTGCAAAAGAGTGAATTGCGACAAAATGAATGGAGATAGACCAAAATTACCTGCGAACAGAAACTGCTATAAGCTCTCGCGCGTCATGAGCATTAGCTCAGATTTCTTATGTTATATTGCGACGTGTAACGTGTGCGCGTGATTTTGGCGTAATAGATGATTGATAATTCACGCAACTCTACTGTACCAGTGTTGTACTGTTCACGCGCTGTTTTTTTAGCAAATCGGTGTACGCCGTACATGCAGTAAAGCAGAGAACTATCAGATTTGTTTTACAGAAAAGAGAAACTTGGTTATTTTAGTAGATAAATACTGATAATATAACATTGTTTCCTCTTATACCGATGCAGAGTTTTGGTGAATATGTTCGTGAATAGATTAGGCCTATAGATGTTTGTATCACACCGATGTTCGGTACATTACTGAACTGAACCGAACTGATACAATTTAGTTTTTGACGAACTGACCCATGGGCAAGCAATAATACATTACAGTAGGTACCGTCTAACGGCGCCGATGACCTACGTGTACGTGACTACGCTCACGTACGCGTCAACCAATGAACATAAGACTCGCCCGGCTTGCTCATCGGTCAGTTTGTCAGAAACTAATCCGTGTTAGTTCAGTTCAGTTCAGTTCAGTTGCGTCGCTCTCTACGCGCTTTGAGTTAGACCCCATTTACACGATCAAACAAACATCAAGCAATCATCAAGCAAACATCGAGCAAACGTTGAGCAAGCATCGAACAGACATCGAGCAATTAGAGCACACGTCGTGCACGTGTATTTTGAATGCAATTTGCTGGATGTTTGCTCGATGATTGCTCGATGTTTGCTTGATCGTGTAAACAGGGTATTAGTTACCGTGTGTACTGCAGGAGGCAGTCTGTAAAAGCAGATTCATTCATAGTACAATGGTCGATGATGAAGTTCGCAGGCACGCTTGTCGGCACGCCAGACGTCGTGACACTGTTCCGGTCATGCCGCTTATCAAACTCACGATCGACGACCCCCAGATGTCACCTATTGGTCTGAATTCATAGACTTTTATGTAATTGTTCTAAAGCGTTACCCGAAAAGTACTTAATGTGAATTCTTTGCTGTAGACAGTTAAACTATGACTTCTGCATTTCACAAGGTAGTGTAGCAACAGTAATAAGGTACGCTGGGCAAAATTATATAGTTTTACGTCAAGTTTCTTTTCGACGTAGCATATCAACAATTGAGACAAGGTGTAAGTTACTGAATAACTGATTAATGGTCGAATAGTTTTCCTGCCGGTTTTGAGAGACTATAGCGTTTGCGTATGAGTGTAGGCCTAACGGTTAATGGCTGATAATAGTCAATAGTAACCTGATGTCGGTTCAGGGTTGGCCTACGCGCTGGGCAATCTGTACCGCGACAAGTTTGTGATACCCAAGTCCGAGCTGACGACCGTCATGCTCACTGCGTTCTACCTGCAGTTTGACGCGCTCAGATGCGAGTGCGTATTGCGTAATTTCACTGCAGCGTGTGCCAAAAAATGACCCAACTTGTTTTTGTCAGAACTTCGTCAAATCTCCATCATATTTGAAAATTTTTGGCACGCAGATAGCCAAGACAATAGTATTATGTAGGGCTGTCTGTGTGCCAAAAACTATCAAATTTGGTGGAGATGTAACGAAGTTCTGACAACAACAAGTTGGGTCATTTTTTGGCACACCCTGTACATGGTGGACTAACAAAACTAAGCTATTGTACTTTGTCTATATCTTTGATAAATATTGACCAATTTTTACAATAATGTCACCAGTAAATTTTGTAAAAAATGTGCTATTTAGTGGCATGCCTACCACAGCTATTATGTCGCTACATTACCTTGTAAAACATAAATATCCAAAAACTATCAATATCTAACATAATAGGTTGCATGCCGCTAAGTAGCAAATTTCATACAAAGTCTAGGCCCTACTGGTAAAAAAATTGTGAAAATTTGTTAATATTTAGCGAATATATTGACAAAATGATTTGACCTATCCTGTACAATGCGGATGTCACATTAATTGCTGAAGTAAGTTTGGTGATTGCAGGTTGATTTTATCAAAATTAAATAATAAAATCAAACGATTCGTTAATAAACAATTCACCAACTTAGAACACAGACTAGCTGCAATTGTACACTGCGGAATTACGAAAGATTTAGCGGGATTTGGGCTTCTCAACGTGCAATATATAAATATACTTAAGATGCAAAACATTAAAATGCCGAGATTAGATAAGCCTGATAATAATTTCGTAAATAGTTTGCTTAGTGATCAAGACAACGATGTAGCGCGTGTTTTTTTTTGATTTAATAACTACCACCGTCATTATTGTCATTGTTATTAAATTGTTATCATTAATCTTATCGTCATTTATTGTTGCTGTATTTGTTCGTTACAGATGCGTAAAGCAGATGATGGAGATGATATCCATTTCAACAGTTTGCGCTTATCAGCAGGCTGCTGTTAAAGTCTGTGTCATCATATCATCATTCGTTTGTTTGACAAAAGATAGATACATAAAAATTGTAAAAAAAACCTGTTGGCAAGACATGCCAGACTCAAGAAGCACCCATAGTAGCCTAAATATTAATTACTTACATAATCCCACATAACCTTAATTATGCGTAAGCTAACAATTAATCTGAATTAAAATTGCATTTAGATGAAAGCAAAAATAACATTAGAGATTATTTTCTTCATTTTATCCTTTGTTTATTGTGAGCTTTGCTATATCATTGGCAGTGTGTTTATGTGATTATTATATCACAGATTATTGTAAAACAAGTTAATAGCTTAGAATGAGCTGTCGCTGACGACAATAGAAATGAATGAATGAATAAATAAATAAACAAGATCGCAGATTATAGATAGACTAGGCCTATAAAACACACGACGGTCGACAACGCGAGCGTTAAACGAACTTCGATGTTTGCTAATTTAGAACCGTCAGTTCCCACATAATCTTAATTATGCGTAAGCTAACAACCGACAGTGGGTAAGTATAACTAGAAACACAGTTATCCCCAGAGGCTGATAAACTTCGTCGCCATTAAACGTCAAGTTAGTAGGTTTATGCCTATCATTCACGACTGAAATCGATTTAAGAGTAAGACCTAAACTCCACTACTTCGTTGTCGTGGACTTTGTTGTACTGCATACGTTCCACGATGAATCAAAGCAAGTGGGGCTAGGGCGACGAATGGTGTGTGAACCTGCATGCTTTCTGATATCCGATAAGAGTCAGGTCAGGTCATGTAGTCGCGTAGTCGTGAGACCGTAGCGTCACTCTTCCACCGTGACCGCGCTTAATAGCCAGCTTCCATTGATCAGCAGGTGGGCGGTTGTTGTCTCTTCGTAGTTGGTCTATCCACCTGTCACGTGGACGATCGGGACGACGTTTCCATGTAGGGTCAGGGAGGCGTCCCTGAGACCATCTGACGCAACTGTAGAGTGCCTTGTGGGCTGGAACTTCGTCGCCAAGCTTCGCTAGATGTCCGAAGATGGCTGAGCGACGGCAACAGATGGTGGTCGATAGAGGAGGGAGACTGGTGCGAGCGGCAATCTCTTCGTTCCGTACGAATTAATGCCACTGATATGCCTAGGATGCGACGCTGGCATTTCATGTGAAATGCATCTAGTGATTTGCTGTCTGCCACTGTGAGGGCCCAAGTTTCAGATGCGTATAGGAACACTGAATGTACCAAGGCGAGGTAGACGCGGAGTTTAATAGAGAGGGATAATCGTTTGATAAGAGTACTACAACAGATATTACGACAGATGATATATAGAACATCAACAATCAGCATTCAACATGCACCGAGACCGAGGCCGCAGTTGACTTGCGCGGGTCCACATAGCACGGCGAACGGGGTGTTGGGATGGGCGGTCTCAATAAAGGCCGGGGG
>Ga0056128_1011387_pt1 | contig 10980 bp, 10 predicted proteins | sample WorMetLIZISLAND2_FD_71113 | JGI IMG/M metagenome (GOLD analysis project Ga0056128, IMG submission 71113) | Marine gutless worms symbiont microbial communities from Max Planck institute for Marine Microbiology, Germany - Olavius geniculatus... ... | reverse complement strand
CACAGATATTGTTGGAGTTAGGTTTACCTAGCTTTGAAACTCTCATACTAAATAGTCAGTATTCTTTCAGACAACTATGGCATAAGTGTGACAATGGTAATATTGATTTTTTACGCACTTTGTCAGTGATATGTGGCTTTATCCTTATCATTGCATAGTGCGTGTGCTTCTTTTTTTATTTAGTAATTAATAGTGTCATTACTCTACAGTTTTTATGTTTGTTTGGTGCTAATGTCTAGTTTAACACCACCCTATTACTGTCATATGTAACTATTGTCTGTCCTTGCTTTTATTGTTGTCTGTCAATACCTGTCTGTCTTGTCTTGTCTTGTGTTTCTATGGGCTATGTTGCCTGAAATAAAAATGATTGATTGACTGATTGATTGAAACTACGAGTGTGACAGATGTACAAAGTATACCGTTGCTAACGACTCATCAAACACGATCCAGTATGGAGTTGACTTCCGGTACGGTAAATAAGCAATATCAAAAACGTCTTTCAGTTGGACAGATTGAACTCTCTGCTAAACTTTTGCGTAGTGTTTTTGTGTAGTTTCATTTTTTCAGAGATCTTTCTTAGACCGACTGCAAATAATAACAAATTTAATTCGACCGTAAAAGCTGCAGAACCGCAAAAATCAAAGATGATGACGTCATTGCATTCGGTACTGTGCGGTATTACAATAGAACATTTTTTTCTTTATTCCGTGAATAAATAGTCAATGTACAGTTGTAAACAAAACATTGATAACATAATGGTAGCTAAGTTGTTTTCAAAATAACATGCAAATATGATTCAGGCATTACGTTTAGTGTCGGGAAAGTTCAGATTTAGTAAAATTTGACGTAACATTACTGTAACAGTGACATAGTGCTGGTACTGTTGCAGATAACAGTCACCTCATCACACGGTCACCTCGCCACAGTGAGAAAGCGCTGAAGCGGTGACGAATTAACGTTTTTTTTCGAATCCAAATCCCTATTATGCTGTTAATAGTAATTCAAATAATTTATGCTGTTACGGTTTGACCATGGCAAGTTTCACTGTTGTAAGCTAATACTGATGCTAATTCTTTGTTGATTATAGAGCTGTCAGATTAACGCGTTAACTTCACGCATCAAGGCCTTAAAGAATTAACGCTCATAAAAAACAGTGATTGTATTTATCGTGCGCAGGCACAGTCCGTTGGCGATCAAAAAGTGTTACTTACCATGTGCAGATCGTTTACGCTTACCGACAGCATATAAGTGCAGAGTTGCGTCACTTCTGTGTCCATGTTGCTGCTATTATTTACTTATGAGTAGAAAACTCAAACTCGAGAAATATTCGATGCTGTTTTGACTGGAAAAATTTCGACTACTGAATTCATATTCTGGTCAGCTGATATTCTGTTTCCGAATATTTCAACTTTGGGTAGTGTGTAGTTTACTGGGCGCCATAGGAATACATTGCTCTTATTCACCGAATTCACCGAAGCCACCAGAACTACTGATGGCCTAAGTAAGCACAGGCAAAAGCCATATAACGCTTACTATCCTAATAACTAGATTAACTGTATGTTTCTAGTTGCAATTTATATATACCATATAACTACCAATAGGGTTAGGGTTAGGATTAGGGTTTAGGGTTAGGTGTAGGGTCAGGGTTAGGTGTAGGGTTAGGGTTAGGGTTTAGAGTTAGGGTTAGGTGTATTCCTATGGCGCCCAGTAAACTTCACTCGTCCCTCAACTTTTACTATGAAAAACCTGCTGCAGTGTTGCCCAAGGAACCACCCAAGGACCCAAGGTGTCCGTGCTTAAATGATTCAATCAAGATATCATGCAACCACCTTAAGATGTTCGAATCACGCATGGGCACAGAAATTGACGCCGGCTTCAATGGACAGACCCGTGTGAGGCTGCGCGCTCGCACGGTCAATAACATTTTCTGCATGGCATTGGACCGTGCATACGCACAATCAATTTTACCATGCTAAAAAAATCAACACACATACATAAATTTACTTAATTCTGTAAAGCATGAGTTTTAGTATTTCATTAAAGTACATTTATTTGACAGTTGTATATAGGGTTCGAATGATGCTGGTATTGGGGTACCGGGTATTGGCCAATACTGGCCGGTATTGGGGTGGATCGGGTATTGAGCGATATTTTTTTGACTGTGAAACCCGATACCCGGTACCGATATCTGCTCATGCCGCCCGCCGCTGGCTGCTGTCTAAGCCGCAATCAAACAGCAGTCGGCGGCGGGCGGCGGCCACTATGCAACATAAATATCTCGATTTGCTAGCAAACAACAGTGGCAGGAAGAGTGGGGTGGGGCGAGGGAGGCAGGAAGCACACCTGTAGAACGGTCGGCATTTATGACAGATTGGAAGGATTACTGGGTATCCCCTCTTCACCGCACACACGCTGTCTCACTCTCTAGACCTGATTTCAGTAACGGACCAGTAGCAGACATGTGGCAATTAGCGCAGTGGGCACGTCGCCAGCCGCCAGCTGTGCACGGCGGTTTCTCCAGTCATCAGTGCACTGTAGTAATGGTTACTGGCGCCAGGAAGCACACATGATTGTGTGACGGTTTATGTACCTCATTACACAGTATTCAAAGCTCTTGGTTGACGGCTGTTGTGATTATATCTCCGCTGCTGCATGGAGAAGACATTAGAGTAAATCGCTATTAGACTTGTGGTAACGAATAAGCGTCGTGGTAGATTTAACTATAGTACAAAAACTGCTGGTTTTAGTTGTTGTATTAGACCGCATTAGAGGTTAATTTTTAACATTATGCGCTATATAAATTCACGTTTTATTTACTTGCTTAAGTTTATATTAATAAGTCATTGATTTGAGCACAATCCACGGTATTGTAGGCCTACTAGCCTATGTACATAAAATTTAGCACAAGAGACATAAAAGAAGTATATGAATCATTGTAATACCACACCTAATGGGTCGCCCTGTCTGTCCAGGCACACTGTCCACTGAGTGTGGGATGGAGGGGGAAGGGAGGGCAAGGCATGCTGCCACAGTGTGTGGGTGGTCATGTGGACCCTTCAGCCAGTGTTAACACTTTTCCACCACGGGGAACTGCATGGAAATTTTAATAGGTAGCATATAATGTAGGCCTAGTCTGGTACTGTATATGGCAGTGAGCATCATATGTAGCTGTATTACTCCTGGCACAGCATACACCACAGCACACATAGACTGAGAGGCAATGGACAGAGAGAGCAAAACAACGCAAACAGATTACTTTACACTCATTAGATTAACACAGTGTGCACAATAACGCACTTTCCTTCCCATGTCTAGCCCTGACAGTGCAGCAGCACGTGGCGGGAGGCTGATGATCCGACGGGTATTGGTATTGGGTATTGGTATCGATATGATCCAATACTATTGGGTATTGGGTAGCTTCTCTGGTATCGTTCTAACCCTACTGAATAAGCCTGATTTTAATACTCGACAGTGTCGTGGCATGGTCCTATGACTACCAGGAACATAAGTTCTACCATGTACCTAATAATGTGCCTACCCGATCTACCTCTAGCAATTTTCCAGTGCTAACAAGATCGCCGATCTACCGCTAGAGTTATTGTTTTTATGCTCTTTGGCAGGCAGCTGATGGGAACAGAGACTTAGATATGCAGGCTGAATGGCTGATGATAAGGTCTGGACTTGGGGAGCCAGAGGGCCTCTGACGAAGCCTTTTGTATTTTACTTTTTGCTTGATCAATGCTCATGGTATTGCACAATGTGAAATGTTGCTGAATCTGATTCTGTATGTGACTTTTTGTACGATGTGTCTTCATCATATTTGTTGGATTAAGGACTACGGCAGCATAACAGTGTGATTTGGGCAGTAAAAACTGCTAGCTTTAGTGGCAGGAAGGCTTTGCATCCCTCCTGTCCTGCAATAGACAGCATTCTGAAATTAATGAATTGTCTGGAGGATTTCAGGGAAGATTATTAGAACTACCTGTATGTTTAGTACATATGCATGCGTATAATGGAGTTCTTACAATTTTCGGTAATATTTTTTGTGTTTCTGTAAAGGTTAAACTTTGTTTTTACGCGCGAAAGCACTGCTTTCAGCACGTCTTAGCCATCACAATTCTGTCTGTCTGTCTGTCACAGGGGTGGATCAGTCATAAACGGTGCAAGCTAGGATTATCAAATCTTCACTATCTGCTGCCTGGAAGACTTTAGTTTCAGGAACCGTAAAGCTCTTCCATAAATTCAAAGAGGGTCACCCCGAACAAGGGTGCTAAATGAGAGGGGGTTGGAAAAATTGTGATTTTTAGCCAATAAGTCGGTGTATCTCAAATCGCAATAACAGTGCGAGATAGGGCCTAGGTTACTATTAATCACTAATAGGAAGTTGTACACTGGCTCTCGATTCCCACCGAATTCTATGACTGGATGACCTAGAATGCTAAAATAGGGGTTTTAATGGATTTTTTTGGTGACTTCGGTCTGCAACAGCGAGATACATTTCAAGAGCGAATTGCGCCAAAACCAGTTGAGATAGACATGGACAAGCTGTGTATGAAATTTTCAGCATTAAACAGTTTAAGTCTCGATTATCTAGGTTCAAGGAAACCTGCCCACAAGGGCATCAAAGAGTGGTACCCCCGTAAAAGTCGCGACAAAATGGCTGGAGGTAGACTGACAGTTTGCGAACAGGAACTGCTATAGGCTTTTGTGCGTCTCGTGAGCATTAGCTCAGATTTCTTGTTTTTATTGTAAAGGTTAAACTTACTGTTTCGTTAATATGTGTTCGTTTACATTCTGCCTGAAAGTGTCATCCCCGAAGTGACTTATACTGTGTCGGGTGGGACATTAAAACCTACTTTCTCACTCACTTTGCATCTCCTAATCGCAGCTTGGCTGATAACGATGATCTATACAGTTACATGTTACATCTATTTGTCACTTTTTGGCATGATTGAGCGTCTTCGGCAAATATCCAAAAAACCCACCGGGGGTAAATTTTACCGTGGCTTAGTTTTTGAAACATTTAAAACTACAAATTTGCGAACATTGATATATTTGTGGGGACTGGGGAGCAAACAGAAACTCATATGAATCAACCAACTGAAAACTCGTAAAAGTCCCAAAATCGATCAGGTTTGGCCTTTTATGAAAACTGGTTCATTGATTCAACCTAAAAACTCAATAAACCCCAAAACCCATTGGGTTGGGCTTAAAAACTGTTTTAAAACCATGCTTTTTGGTATGAATATATATAACATAATTGACCAGACCTGACACTTGTGAGGTTAGAGACTGCAGCATTCATCGACTTTATTGATTTTGGATTGGAGACAGTTTAAGCAATTCTAAGCAATTGGAGACATGTAAAAAAACAGAGAAAATGTTAATTTTGACTTTCTCAAAACTGATACATAAATGGAGTATTTTTGTAAAGTTGTGGCACATTTCTTCTTTTAGTAATTTGTAGAGCTGTTGAAGCGTTGATTTTTTAAGTGCATTAACACACTGCGTTAATTTTTTAACACATTAATTAACGTGTTATTTATGCACCCAGGTCTGTTGAGAGGGAGAGTAGGGGGTAAGTTACCCCGGGCCTCGAACGTTTGGGGGGCCTCACCTGTAGAACATAGAAAGTTAGAAACATGAACGTATAATTAACAATAACTGACGTCATAACTAGCATAAAAATGTATTAGCCTATCGGAATACTTATTTTTTTTTCAGTAGTGATGGAACGGCATCTACAGTTTAGTTACTTGAATTTATTCGATTGTCAAATAACCACAGTTTAGCTAAATATTGGAACTTTTGTTTCACAGAATTTAGTAAATTAACATAAATTTACATACGTGCGTTAATTTTTTTAAAGTGCATTAATTTATTAACGCATTAAAAACGCATTTATTAATGCGTTAATTTGACAGCTCTAGTAATTTGCTCATGTGGTCTTTGAGCTATGGTCTTCAATGGAGGTAAAGAGTCTAGACGCCCCTGGCACAGGAGATAGCAAGTTGCAGCCAGGTATGCTAGTTAGCTATAGTGCAGCATCTGCATCTGCTGCTGATGCTGGTATTTATTTACCACAGTGTGAGGACAGATGAGTTCAGGAAGAATCCCTTCATAGCCTAGCCACTAGCAGTAGGTTGGTGGAGGGGGGCGTATGAACCCAAGTCCATATTGGTTTGTCTATCTGCACTGGGCAGACCACAAGCGGCTGACATGGTGCCTGCCTGGTGCCTGCATGTTGGATCATATTTTGTTTGATGTTTATCTTCTTACCACAGACTTAGCACACTCTGGTGCCCAGTTTTAGTACTGCAGTGGGACGACACGCAATCTCAGTATATTTAAAAGTACGTGCTGGTCAGGGGCGTATTTAGAGATGTTAAAAGCTGAGGGTTATTTTGGACATGTTATGTTTAATTAAATTTATATCTTTTTTTGTCAGTTTTTCTTACTTTCTGGAAAAAGGGGGCCAAGCCACAGTTCAAGGCCTCTTAAGTGTGCCACTGGGTTTGATCACCATTAAAGGGTTAGAGGATGTGTATAGATCTTTATGGAAGCCCGTCTCGGTTTTGCAGAGCATCACCTGCCATATGGGATCACACAGTCTTACCTGCCATTCAACACACGTGAATGCATTGCACCCTAGTCTCAGTCAAGCAGGCTAGTCGATTAAATCGATGGAGGGTTGAGTTGAGTTAACCTTGATGGTTGGTTATATACCCTCACGGTTATATTATACATGGCATCCAGGTAGTGACCACTTGATAGAGCGACCCGACCGCGAGTCGTTAACACACGTTCTCTTGTTTGTAACTTCAATGTCCGCGATACCACAGTGCTTGAGTCGGTAAGACAGTACGCAGTACAAATTTATATCACTCCATACATTGTGCTATCGTACTCAAACCGCGCTCAGATGGCTTTATGACGCGCGACTACAGCCAAAAATTGCGAAAGCAGTATCAGTATCAGTGCCAGATGAATGAGGTTGTGGTTTAATAATCGTTACGCAACCATACCGTTATCTGTGGGCGCCGGCGCCTATTAACTGTACCGGTTCTATGATGAACGTCTCCCAGCAGGTATACAGACAGCAGTCACGTTGTGCTGGCTGATTGCTGATCTGATGATGGGTGTAGGGTACATCAGCTGTCTGCTAGCCGCCTCCCCCCTGGCACGCCTTGATGCGGTCTGCTGATAATGAGAGACATGCGGTCAGTGTGGAGCCAGGCGCGATATCTTTTCTTTTTCACCCTTTCCCTGCTCACCGTCCCCCTCCCCCACCACAGTGTCTGGCATCTTGCACTCAGGTGTGTGTTAGGCTGTCTGTCACTGCGTCCGGTTATAGTAATGAAGAACTTTGTTACCTGAACAGAAAAGGCGTGTTGGCCGTCTGGCTTGGTCGTAAATGAAAGTCTGAAACTGATATTGTCTGTGGTTCGTACACGGATCTTGGAAAGTCCTGGGAGGCTGGGAGCTCCTAGAAAAGGCATAGGTTCTGGGAAACCCTGGAAAAGTCTTGAAATTGTTGTGGTGGTCCTGGAAATTTTATTTCTGAGATTTCCTGCGCTTGCATATTGCAGAGAATAAGGCGACTTTGTCGCTTCCACAGGACGTCAAAAAACTAAAGTGGGCTTCGCCTCTTTGACTCCTGACCAGGGGCTGTGTCCCTGGACCCTTTACCTTAGATTACCTTCCTGGACGCCACCCGAAGGCGGCATTCCAATGCTCAGGCCACGTGTTGGCCCATTGTCCAGCCCATTATGCAGCCCCTGGACCTCACGCTTGTCTACTTATACTAGTTACATTGAAGTCTGATTTGGTATGTTCACTTTTTGATTTGGTGAAACCATGTTTGTGAGCCTAGTGTATCGTGCAACTTACCCAGTCAAGTCAAACCGTCAGTCCTATACTACCACCTGTCATATACAAACAATCTATATGGGGCCTAACTTGACATGGCGATTCTGCCTTTTGCCAGAGTACTTTGGTCTTTGTTGTATGCGTTGTTGCTGTGACTGTTGTTGTTCAGATGGTCCAGCTTCATCAACAGCAGATCGTGGTGATGATGATGATGACGATGATGTGGTTCTTGCGGCACTTCCAGGCAGCTGGTACGAAGTGGTCTACCCACTCCAAGTTCACTCTGGCCAGCAGTTACTTGACCTTGATACCAAGGACCACAGAGCCAAGCACAAGGTTCATACATTCATTTACTCATTCGGTTTATTCTGAACACTTGGGTAGTGTAAACGGTAGCTTGGTTGTGGTGTGGTGAGATATATAATAACCACATTATTGCAAAATGTCCACAGAGTGTGCCAGTGAAAGAATTTGGAAAATCAGTCAATAATTGGTAAAAATATGGACAGAAGTAAAGTGCCACGTTTTTATATCCACCACCCTGTATATTGTAACAATGCTGAAAAGAGTTTTTTTTCTTATTGTGTCTGTGTGCATAACATTAATTTCAGTCTATGGATAATGTATGGTGCTTTTGCTCTTGCAGGCACGTTTCCATAATACAAACATAGAAATTAACATGCTGCAGAAGAAGCACAGAATAAAGCTGGAGTTAAACAGGTATTTCAATGACTTTGTCGCAGTGCATAACTTTCCCTACTACCATTAGCAAATGTATTGACATATTTGCTTTTTATTTCTTAGCTTTTTTATCATTTAGATTTGTATCTGTTGATTACTCAGTTTTGTTAATCTTCCGATACAGCATTCACTACCTATTTCAACTTGAGCATAGCATATCAGCTAAATGGAAAAATAGTAATTTAGTAGAAGATGTATTAAATAAGATTAATACCCTGGTAGTTAATTAGTGGCAGGCTCACAGGAGAGAGACCAGTATCGTAATATAAACTTCTACATTTATTTTCACAGTTATTAGGCACTCATTATTACCTCCGCCAAGGAGGTCATGCTTTTGCCAGAGTTTGTTTGTCTGTCTGTCTGTGTGTTAGCAAGATAACTCAAAAAGTTCTGGAAGGATCTTTTTGAAATTTTGAGGGAATGTCGGGAATGGCAAAAAGTACAAGTGATTCAATTTTGGGGGTGATCTGGAAGAAATCCTGGATTCTGGATCACTTTGAAATTTTCCTTAACATTGCTTTCAATGTTTTCGCTGCCAAACCGAATATGGTGCTGTCTCCTGGCGAACAACATGGCGTTGAATCAAGGTTTTTTAGGTCACATAGAACTAGGTCAATGTAGAAAATGCAACTATAGTTTGAAATGCACTCAAAAGTCAAAACTTCTGCTTGTTTATTTTTGTCGGACAAGCTGTGTCGAATCAATATGCTTGGCAGAGGTCTGCACTCTCCGAGTGCTTTTCTAGTAAGTTCAGTATTTTTCTAGCTCCATTTCCACATCCAGATGTCACGAGCGTCGTTGGATAAGCGCCGATCCGAAGACAGATCATGAAATGTGTTGTATTTTATTTAGTAATATGTCATTTGCCACACCGACGCCCTAGAAATGCTCGTTCAGTATGCAGCATGTTATTTCACCACTAACTGTTTAGTTACTAATTTATGGACTTGGTTATATCTCACGACTATAGGATGTAATGCAGATTGACTGCGTTTGTGAAAATATTTGGTGGCTGTTGAATGTGCAGAGGACTGTTGGCAAGTAGTGTCAAGTTAAAACAGAGCCAGGATGATAATGTTCAAGTCGTTGAAGAGGTTTGATTTATATTTCTCACTTTAAGTTAGTCAGGTAGTCGTAATTTCTGAAGTTGCCTAACTTGTAAAGCTACCGTGCCATCCACTGTAGTTAGTCGGTGTAGTTGGTTAAATGAGGTCATGAGGTCACAAGGTCTGGATATTATTTTCAATGGAGAAAGTTCTGACATAGTGCTAGAGATTGGGTGTACTGTCAGGATACAATAATATGCATGACATTGTGTTTAGATGTCGGTGGCCAAGTGTTAATGTTAGAGCTGTTGAAGCATTAATTTTTTAACGCATGCATTAATGCATTAATAATAACGCATCATTAATATTGCTGATATGGTAGGTGGACAACATCGCCAGTGTGACACTAATGAAGCCCACGAAGTCATGCCTATGTCGCAGGCTGTGACAGTAGTGACGTAACTTCAACAAAAACAATTTCTAATTACTTGAACATTATTTGTTTTGTCGTGCTGCTCTGGACCCTCTCATCACAAACTTCTAACCACCCTCCCTCCCATGCAGTCTGTAGCGTAGCCTACAGATCTATATGAGTTTCAAACACAATGCAAATTTTTTGTATGATATGACACATTTAATAGGGCACGGCCAAGGGCCGTGGGTAAGTAGGGACACAGGCTGTGCTAGGCTTGCATCATTCTCCGTCGCTTGCACCATGCATGCTGTACGATGGAGTCTTGTATAGTGTACTAGCGCTATCATACACGATTTCTTGGCCAGGCCTTGCTGCAGATGTGACGTGCATGACGTCGCACACCTTGTACCTTCTCTCCCTTTATGTCACACATCGTCATGATATTGTGAACTTTCCTACCCCCCTCAGCATGTGACATCATTTGTGTACGACATCAGAGAGCTAGAGACTGCGGGTTTGACAGTTAGTGATGTGACTACTATGAGTCTTTGTGACTGTTTTGTGTTCAGTTGTCGGTGGACAACTGCTATTATCAGGGTCAAGTCCGTCGCATGCCTGACTCCGCAGTTGCAGTCAGCCTCTGCAATGGCATCAGGTGATGATGATGATGATGATGATGATGATGGGCAGGTTAACTTTTGTTGACGTCAAGTCCTAAGACCACAAGGACACATAACAATAAGCCTAAACAGTAAAGTCATGTAATAGTAGTCAGTGCAATGAGACGTTCTAAGGGCGCGTTGCACCAACGTCGTTCAACTTTGAACCCGGGTCAAATCTGAATTTGAACCTAGTTCAGGCGTAAATTGCGTTGCACCAAAGCGGTTCAAGCGTTGATCTCCGTTCAAT
>Ga0056128_1011386_pt1 | contig 10980 bp, 7 predicted proteins | sample WorMetLIZISLAND2_FD_71113 | JGI IMG/M metagenome (GOLD analysis project Ga0056128, IMG submission 71113) | Marine gutless worms symbiont microbial communities from Max Planck institute for Marine Microbiology, Germany - Olavius geniculatus... ... | reverse complement strand
CATTTCTTCAGCTACATCTGGTAAAAATTTCGTGTAAATTGATCATCATTTGAGTGAATTATGAAAGAAATAAAAAGGGTGCCCGTTTTTTTGAAACACAGTGTAGTTACGTAGGCCGGCTACAAACGCCATCAGACGGCGCCGATTGTACGGTAATGGATTACTGCTTGCCCAGACGGGGCAATTTTTAAAGTATAAATTTGTATTAGCAACCAGACGGTTAATGAATATTGACAAAGTAGCATTTGATTAAGTCAATTAGCACTTTATAACAGTTACATAAAATGATTATTATTATATTATTGTTATTATTATTATTATTATACTCGGTTTATAATGCACGTTAGATCTTTCACAACGTAAAGAATCTCAAGTGCAACTCATGACGTGGCTTAAACTTAAGTTTATCAAAGCACTCAACACAGCTTACTAAGCACCACAACACAGAAGCAATACTGATAGCAATTTACAATGTCTATCTATATTACTTGTTTTGAACAACTTCACAAATAGTCAGTGCCTCTGACCTAGCGCTGGGGCAGCAATGATGAGATAATCACGGTACTTGTTGCGTCTACACAGTGGATTGTTCGCCACGTCAAGTCGCTGCAGACATGTCCACGACTGAGACAGTAACTGCGTCAACTCCACAACGTCCACCAGTCTGTTATCAGTTGCCGCTAGGTGGCGCAACTGATGCAGACAATGCAGGTCAGTCAGCGATGTGACGCCACAGCCCGATACGTTTAGCACTGCCAACGATTGCTGTTCACAGCAGCAGAAAACCGCACACTTAAGGGTCGTACATACATGACGTCACGCTCCAAGGAAAAAGGGGATCATATTATTGTGACAATGTGTGACGTAGAGGAGAGGAAAGGGGGTAAAAGTAGTGTCATTTATTATGCATTACGTTGACAGTAAACAATTATTTCGACGGTGGATATATACTTTTATATATCATAATTTAGACACAGTGTAACTCATCTCTGTAAGCTACACAACATGCTACCGGGGCGGGTAAAAGGGTAGAAGTTTGTGACGTCATATATGACGGGAGTCTAGAACATTGCCACAAAATATGACAAAAAATAAACGGGGTAAATATTTTTTTATTAAAATCATGGGACATTATTTATAGATGACCCCCTATACCTCTCTGTATCTAGATTATTTATAGACAATTTTCTCTCTTATTTTTCTCACTGTTTATCTATCTATCCACTGTTTACTATGTGCATAATCGTTTTAATTAGGGCCTAGTAAAAACGAAGTAAACACATTTTCAAAATTAATAATACAAAATATTTACTTTTTAAAAATAAATAAATTAAGTGATAAACCACAAATGATGACAATGCCGATAGCGATGACATTAGCAGTTCTCCATAAGCAAATAAATGATATTATATTATCATTAGCTCATGCCAATCAGCTGCCGCTTCCGAGATTGTAAAGTGATTCTGACCACAAGTCTGTATCATGTAAACGGTGCTATAACAAGTACTGGATTTTACTTATTCAACTGCTGCTGAAAAGGTTAAAAAGTGTACAGCTCTTTATGGCCAAGCCATAACAAAGCTACGAAGCGTCACCTGCCATATGGCATCACAAAGTGTTGCCTGCTATCTGACACAAGTAAAGAGACCTCGCCTTAACCCCCAGCAAAGCAGGGCAATATTTGATTTAACTACTGTAGCGGGATGGAAGGCAGAGTTGACCCTGGTGTTGGTCGTATGCCAAAATTGTTTACCGGTCTGCAGACATTCACCCATCACAGGCTGCGCGGTAGCGCAGCACTGTTGTAAGAGTGACCAGAAATTTCATCACAATTACACAATGTCAGAAGAACTTTGCTGACTGTGTAATGGTAAAGTTTGAATTATTAAATTGTGATTTGTGCTGTTTTATATCTACAACCACGATGTCACCTTTACACTGCAGCCTATATAAACTGAACCGTTTTTTTACGTAAATCTAAGTAATAATCACTTGATAGCGACCCGACCAAGAGTTGAACTCGCAGCCTTTTAGTCATAAGTCCAACATCCTAAGCCACTTTTGGATACTCATTTGTAGTTACGGTTAAATCATGAGACATCAGTTTCAACAATTAAAAAAAAATATGAAATAAAATGCTTTAACTCACGGCGACAGCATGAAGTGACCTGACATCAAAGAGCAGTTTCTCTCCACAACTCAGCTGTTGGTTTTCCAGATGGAGCTCCTGCAGCTGCAGCATCGCCTCCAAGCTTTCCAGCACCACAATGCTGTTGCCACCCAGGTACCTGCAGTTAAACATTGAGATAAACATAATAAACATGTAGACATGTCGCAATGTTGCAAAGAATTGGTGGTGTAAATGTCAGGAAGTTACACTAATGATCATGAGGGCGTGGGTTTCATTCAGTTGGGTCACTGTGAAATGCTCACTATCTAGATGAAACCATCATGGTATATAATTAACCATCAAGGTCAACTCAGCCTTTCATCCCTCTAGGATAGGTAAATCGAGTACCAGCCTGTCTGATTGTGATTAAGGTGAGGCATGTTCACCTGTGTTGGGTGGCAGGTAGTACTGTATGATTCTATATAGCAAGTATCTCTGAGACGAGTTACCATTGATAACTATAAACAACCTTTAATCTTTAACAGGTATGCAGCCATCCACTAGGTTGCCGTGGGTCATCAGCGTCCTTAGCAGTGTGCAGTGGGTGTTGAGACGTGCGTATGTCGGCCACCCAGTCAGTCAGAAGTCAAAATGTATGCAAGATAGGCCTGTCCTGTGCCTCATTTTCTAGAAATTCTTGGCATTCAATGACCTTGACATTTGACCTTCTCAATTAAAACACTAGTTACTTCTGTCTTTTAAAATGTTCATGCCAAACACAAATAGTCAGAAGCCTTTACAGGACAAAAATAAAATAGAGAAATAAACGCATGGCAAGATTTATAATACAGTCTATTAGAATGGCCACATAAAAATCAAAAGCATTTTAAGCAGTATGTTCCACCATTAACCAAAATTAAAATAAAACAAACACATAGACTAAGGGACAAACAGACAACAGCATAAAATACGACATGTAGCGAATTACATGCATGCATAAACATACTACCATTATCTACTCTAAAAAATGCTCACCTACTGAGTACATCAGCGAAGAAAGTTATGTATATTTATGTAAATATAACTTTCTTGGCTGAAGTACTCGGAAAGTAAGCATTTTAAGAGTAACGATGTGTGTTTGATGTGATTATATTTGCAACAAACAAACAAATAAATTAGTTTTTGATAAGAATCTAAATCTTTTTATAAATTTTTAGATTTTTTAGATAGCTTAGCACTAAAAAATGGGGCATTTAAACAGATTTTTGGCCATGATGTCTTATATATTTTAATCAACCATGCAAAATATATTAACACTTACACACTGTACACACAGTGTTATTCAAATGACCACACTTTATCAAAGTAATTAAAGATAACTTGCAGCTTTGTGAGTCTGGATAAAGAGGCAAGTCCTTCTATTTTGCCAATCTTATTGTTCTGTAGATAGAGGTGAGCCAAATTGATGTTTCTGTCCAGCAGCGGTATCCTTGTCAATGAATTGTCGTACAAGTATAACACCATCAGATTATGGCATGACACAAGCTCATCTGTCTGCACCATCAGTTTAAACAAATCGATAGAGCTAATAAACATCTATTAATATGCTACACTTTTTAATATAATGGTTTTAACATTTTTTATTTTTCCAATGTCTTTTTCTTATTTCTAATAAACACTAAATGGTCACTGTAAAAATGATAATACACTGTGTCTTAAAAAACATCCCCAACATTTTTGACTGTAATTTGACAACCAATCATCAGATTTTGATAATTTTCGGTACGAATATTTCGGCCACAACTTGACATCAAATAACTGTTTAGTTTCCCACCTCACCCAGTGTATGCTTCTGCACTACCTAGGGAAAGAAGATCAAGCAAAATGTGTGTTGAAATAAACAGAAAAACCTTAAAAAAACATTCCCAACATTATCAATCGTAACTTAAAGAAAGATTGGCAATTTTAATATTTTCGCAAAAACATTTCCGACACAACTAGCTATTAAATAAGTGTATTAGTTTCCACCTCACCCAGCGTCTGCTTTTGCACTACCTGGGGAAACGAAACCAAGCATAATACGAGTTAAAATAAATGAAAAAACGTCGATAAATTCCATCTATCCTAATCTGTGGGCCCCAACAGCCGGTTTGTTACAAGGTTTGACTGTCATTGTGTCTATTAGATTAGATATTAGATAAAGTTTAGAAATGTTTGTAAAGTCAAGAAGCAACTGGTACAGCCTGGATTGGTCTGGAGCAGAACTTCATCGATACTGCTGTCAATTAATGGAGAAAGTGTCTCCTTGTCTGCGTTCACATAGTGGGCCACAATTTCAAGCAATTTTATTACAGTCAGTTAAAAAATGGACAACTGGATAAAACGTCAGCCAAAGTGTCAGAAATGTAAACAAAATGTGTTTTTATGCGTTATGTTAATTTTTGTTAATATCGCACTGGATAAAAAAGTGATATTTCGCTAGTTGTAATTTCCCCAGGTAGTGCACAAACAAACGTTGGGTGAGGTGAAAAACTGAATAGTCATTTGATGGGAAGTTGTGTCAGAAATATTCGTGCCAAAAATTATCAAAATCTAATAATTTGTTTTCAAGTTACAGTTGAAAATGTTGAGGATGATTTTTTGAGACACAGTGTAGTCTAAAATGATACTGACAAAATAACAATAAATTTTTCATTTAAATTTCGTGCATAAGTGACAAATATTTAATAGAAATAAATAAAACTATATCAAAAAGCAATGAATGAGTGAAAAAAGCTGCAGCACATTTATGACATTTTGAACACTTTCTCTATAAGATTCATTTCATCTATCAATTAGTAATTTGCACCAGGAACTGGGTATTCAAAACCGGTTCCAAAACTGATTACCTGGTTCCAAATCTACGTAATTTGTACCCGTTTTCTGCAAAGATTAGTGGTGAAACTAATGAAAATTTAGTCTGCAACCTTTGTGATGAAATTCAGTGCAAGGGATATTCAACTTCAGCCATTTTCATTGACGGTTGATAGACTACATACATATATGGTATCACAAACACATTTCAGACGTTTTATAAAAAACTTAGCTTTGTGATAAAATATTGGGTAGTGAGATGTGTACATGTAACTTTACTGTCATTTTTCCTTCACTTGCTCTTAAGTTGAAATCAGGTCTGGGTACTTGGGTAATTGCAACCAGGTACCCAGTTCCTAAAATGGGTAATGCTGCAAATCACTACTATAAATATATCAGCATCATCAACTGGCATTGTTCTATATCAAATTATCAATTTACAATGTTTAGTACCAGCAAAAAATACTCTTATGAAATACAACTTTATAAAATTCTGCAAATGATAACCAAAGTTATTTCGTTAGAGTCATTATAAAAATTGTTTTAAAAAATTAACCAAAAAGCTAAATGCACAAGAAAATGACCAACACAAATGCTAATAAACAGTTTTTCTCAAAACATGTTCATAATCAGTGCAACAGTATTCAAAAATTGTTGCTAAAATTATAGAAAAATCATGCAGCTTATTTGTCATTCATTTGCCCAATGGTAATTATTTACATACGATGTTGTCAATTTCTCGGTTTTCCAAGTGAAGGTGAGTAAGACGTCGTAAGAAGTGTTTGCGGCTTTCATCTCTTTTTTTCTTCACGTGGCTTGAGGAACAGCGCATCAGCATCTCAACTGTCAATCGAACCATCCTGCCACTAGTGAATCACTTTCACTGAATGACAAAATGTATCAACGAAAATCTACAATCAAACGATCATTTGCTGTAAAAGTTTACAGTCTGACTTCGTGCAAGACATGTATTAGTCAGAATCAATCATCAAAGAACTCGATCCTAGGATTCAAATCGATCTGCAGATTTCAGACCTCCGTTGCAAGTATAATCCGTCAGAATTTCGCCAAAATCTGTGATGTGATAAAATATGATTGCAAAAACTACAACGTGGTAATAAGCAATAATTTGCACGACACCTGACACATTTCGATATGTGCACGAGTTAGACAGATAGACAAACTGCCGGACAGAACCAGTAAATGTATACATTTGGCAGACCTGAATTGCACGGATTTAACTCATTATGTTGAGTTTTGTTTATACAAATGCTTTCATTACAACGCCACAGTTTTAGAGCCACTGTTATCTTACAAAATCACTGCGAATCTACGCTATAGTTAAGCACAACACGGAAATATAACGGAAGTTGAAATAGCCTACTTGCTGCTAGGCGACGAAGCTGGTAGCCGACCACTGTTGATTTTCGTGATTTTCGAGGAAGTGATCAAGTGAAGTGGGTCTCAACTTCTCGAAGTCCAGACTTGCCATAATCAACAAGCTACTTTCAAAAACACTTTAAGATTGTGTAAAAATTAGAATGATATTTTCGAATGCACCTCGAGATAAACCGTAACGACGTTGAACTCTGAACATCAAAAGTGACTGTCCATTTCTTTGTTATGTTTGTCGTAGGCCCTAGGCAATTGTACGAGCGTTGGCTCTTGAAGCAATAAAATTATTTCAGTGAAATTTTCAAAGACTGTAAAAAAGTCATTTTCTGTAAATGTTAACATCATGAAATGATTTAATCGTCAGTTGTTCTTTAGTTCCAAACTCGCTTCACAGATTGTTCGTTCGTGTCAACAAATTTCATTAAACAATTTTGTAGGCCTAACGCAATGTAGTACAGTGATTGATTGCAGAAAATTTTATGGATAGCTCTTGAACAAAATTGCAGAGAAAAACAAAATCCAGACTAGTTAAAAATAGCACACAACATTTAGCAGCGAAGGCCAATAGGCCTACCAGTAGCTTCAAGTTTGCAGTCTACTCTAAATTGATCAAAGCTCACTTAAAAATTATTGATACTCGAATCAGATGCAAGCAATACAGTCAGTTGCTGTGTGTTCAGGCCAACTCAGTAGGCCTATATCTTATACCCTCAACGAAGCAGAATATGAGTAGATATAGATACCCATGTGTGAGTCTTGTGTGGCTGACTGGAGCGGTGGAATGTCTGCGTGCTGCACCGCGGATCCAGTTGTTCGCTAGCGCGAGCGACTTAATACTGCTTAATGCGCGGCGGTGCGGTATTATTAGCTCATGCCAATCAGCTAGCACTTCCGAGATGTAATTATAGGCCCTATGTAAAGCGTTTCGTTTGCATGATCATGCACGACTCCGCATGGACACCGAAGCCAAACGTGCAATGCTATAATTAGCGTTGTACATGTCAAGACTGGCCAGGGCTCAAAGTGCATGAAAGGGTCTGGACCGGTATGGCATAAACCTACCGGCAGTCAGGCACTTCTTTTTTTGATAAAAAACATACCGGTACGATTTCAAGCATTTTTAATGAGATTTAGGCAACTGCTCGCTGATGTTTGCATCGATCAGTGGCCAAATTAGCGCTGGGAGACGGACAAACACTTCCAAACACTCCCCCCGGATGTTTCCCCCTCCCGAACGTTCCTCCCCTGCTTTTTTGCATACCTGGACATTCCCCCTTATGTATGACGAGCGCGTGCGTGGCCTTCTTCCCCGAGACTGACGTCGTCGACGGCATGCAGCTAAGTGCTGCACGGCTGCGTTACCGACGTGGAGGAGGCTGACAAGCTACAGACGCTGTTAGCGACCTGCAGCAGCGGCTGACGACGACGACAGTGGTGGAAGAGACCACAGATGTAAAAAAACGTTCCAAGAAAAATAAAAAAAACGTTAAAAAACGTTAAAAAAACGTGGCAAAAATAAAAAAAACGTTTAAAAACGTTGAATAAAAAACGTTGGCCATAATTTGTCCAGCTTCTTGCCTAATGCCTAATGTTGTAAGTGCAGTGTCTCTTATACCTGGAATTATAGTTTAAATAGAGAAAACTTCATTTAATTTCAATTTAGCTGTAATGTCATAAGACCATAGCATTATACTAACTAAATATACTGGTTAACAAAACTTTTTATTTAGTATATTTGGTCTAACTAAGTAAACTACATCACTATGATCTATTAATTTATTTCTGTGGTCCCAAAAGTGCTTCACAATGCCTTTAATGGGATTTTCAATGCACGTTTTTTAAAAAATAAAAAAAAGTTGAGCAAAATAAAAAACGTTAAAAAACTTTTAAAAAAACGTGGCAAAAATAAAAAACGTAAAAAAAGTTTTTTTACATCTATGGAAGAGACCTTGCGTGCGGTCGCGCGCACAGTCCACTTCGAGTAAAAGTGACAGTGACACTTTGCTGACTATTACACTATTTCTTCTTTTTGGACATTAGCTGTATAATATCGTCTTATTTCAGTGACATTTAAATTAATATAGGCCTATCAAAAGACCTGCTGTATTCATAACTATTAGCCTACATTTTCTAATATGCATTATATTGCTGTCTGTGAGATATTAATACCTTTGGATATTTGCTATTTGACCATATTATGTCAGCGATTGATACTTACACGAAATACAACTTACACTCGGCAGCGCCATACATAGATAAGGGGGAGTGTCCGGGTATGCAAAAAAAGCAGGGGGAAATGTCCGGGGGAAGTGTCTGCGGAAAATGTCCTACCGCTAGCTTATTTATTCAGCAACCATTTTGATTTCGATTTGCCTTTACTCTTTAAACTGCACTTAATTTGTTTAGTTGCTTCTCAAAAATATTCGAAATTGTTGATACCAGGTGTCGTATTTTAAGGCGAAAATTTATAAAATTTAATTTCGACTGAAGCCCTGCCCCACATTCCGCTGGAGAAGCTTACAGCGCTTCCCCAGACTCTCTGGCAGAATTTTAGAGGTATTACTTCTAAGGAAAAAGGGGGAAAACGGGAAAGAAAAAAAGGGAGGAAGCGAAAGAGACGTGAAAAGCAGGGGAGGAATGGAAAGGAAGAAAGGAAAAGGGAGGGAGGAAAAGGCAGGAAGGAAAGAGGAAGGAAGGGCAGGCGGTATAGGATAGGAAAGCTACCAGCACTGATTTGACCCCTTCGAGCCCTACAAGAGCTAGTACGTAACCGACGTTTGCGTGACATTACCGAACGGCTGGTCACAGCTAGCTTGCTGCGCGTACAACCTAGCACACCTATCGATCACTCTGTTCTTTTTCTGATCGAAGCCTGCCTAGCGACCACTGCTAACAACTTAACAGTAGCCAGTCAGAAGCAGAGTCATTAGCTTATGCGCTGCCAAACATTTCTGCAATATATTGCCGTCATATGGTTGTAGCAAGTTGGTCTAATTACAGGTATGCCTACTGAATAACATTTATGCTTGACTGAGTTTTGCAGCTTTTTGCTGTTATAGAAAAGATTTGCGAAATAATCGTGCCCTGTTTTTAATCGCCATACATGTGATTATGACATGAGTGATAATGATACGATGATTAGGCCTATAAGTCGCCAAACGTGCGATCGAATTGTACCACTTCAACAGAGAAGATTCACATCCTCTTCATAACTCAGCCAAATTATGACGAATTTTAATACCTTTTGGTTTTCAAAGCAATCAAACGTTATTGAGAACTGTTATAAAAAATTCAAAAATTATTTCTTATTATTTAGTTGGCAATTAAAACAAAAATCTGACACGCGCACGTGATTGCATGAGCACGATTTTCAGTGAAGATAATGCGATGTTGACTAGATGTTTTTTGTTTATTATAGGTTGTCTGAAAATTTTTAGACTAACTGTTGTTTCTTAGGCAAAATCGCTTTTTACAGCGCAAGCGATTCTGCCTATTGCTACGCATTGTTTCGTAGCGTGGTCTGCCGTCTGTCGTCTGTCTGACATTTGTCCCCGGTGTTTAAACGGTTTTATATTTATACAAGTCACATGCCATTTGACAGAAACACTTGTGAGGTTTAAAGATGTACATTGTTTACAAACTCTAGGAAAAGGGGGAGATTTTGAGTCGCACCCCGCAACCAAAACATGCAATTGGTTCCATTTCATACACACCAGTTGCTTAGGATTTCTTCCGGAAACTTCACACCAATTTTGGCTGAGTTGACCTTGTTGTTGGTCATAGTTCACCTGTCTGCAGACAATCACTTATCACAGGCTGAACGGTAGTTCAAGCCCTGTGTTAACGGCGACTTCTCTTTCTTATGGGAAAGAGATATCTGCGAGACTTTTGCGCCTATAGGGGGGTTTTCGGGGATGGGCCATCGAATGCTGCCAATCGCATTTTCTCCCGACCGACCATCGTTGCCATGGCAACGAAATTTGGGACACAATTGGCTATAACTCGGTCTGTGTAAGAGATATCTGCGAGATTTTTGCGCCTATATGGGGGTTTTCGGGAATGGGCCAGCGAATGCTGCCAATCGAATTTTACCCCGACTGACCCTCGTTGCAATTGGAACGAAATGTGGGACAAAATGGGCTATAACTCGACATATGTACGAGATATCTTCGAGATTCTTGCGTCTAACAAGGGGTTTTGAGGGTGAAGCAAATAAATAATAACACGTGTGGTCATGCCATTAGATAGTAAGTAACCGTTATAAGTGGCTTGGTTACTGTAAGAAATATCTGAAGCGCAATATCTTTGTAACTGATCACCAGTAGGAAAACAGTATTTTAGTACTAAAACAGCAAATACACTGTGTTTCAAAAAACGGGCACCCTTTTTATTTCTTTCATAATTCACTCAAATGATGATCAATTTACACGAAATTTTTACCAGATGTAGTTGAAGAAATGCTAATTCAAAATATATGGGGTGCCCGTTTTTTTGAAACACAGTGTATAAATGTACAAAACATCAGTTTATACACTTGTTAACGGCAACATTTAAGGACTTGCACATCGAAAACAGCAAAAATTACAAAAGGTGATATTATTCAGCAGCACATTGACACACAG
>Ga0056128_1011385_pt1 | contig 10981 bp, 6 predicted proteins | sample WorMetLIZISLAND2_FD_71113 | JGI IMG/M metagenome (GOLD analysis project Ga0056128, IMG submission 71113) | Marine gutless worms symbiont microbial communities from Max Planck institute for Marine Microbiology, Germany - Olavius geniculatus... ... | reverse complement strand
TACTAAGGTCCCCACCTTCTGTAACCCATGTAAATGAGTTACTACTCATTTTACCGTCCCACGGAGGGTAGAAGGCTGAGTCGACCTAACTGGCAGGCTTCGCACCGAGATGGTTTACCTACCCGCAGGCAGTCACCCATCGCAATACTAACCGGGCCCGGCGTAGAGTAACTTCGTTTCAGCCAAAACGCGTTACCAACTACGCCACGCCACCAGCCAATATATAACCAGTATATAACCAATCACCAAGATAAAGTTATACCCCATTTACTCGATCGAGCAAACATCGAGCAGGCATTGAGCAAAACATCGAGCAAATATGGCATGCGTAAAACATAGCCTACACGAAGCAATCATCAAGCAAACATCGAGCAAACATCGAGCTGGCTTGTCCAGCTAACATGCAGCAGCTCGTCGAGCCAGCTTGATCATGTAAACGGGGTATTAGCCTTTCATCTCTCCCTGGTAGATAAATTTAGTACCAGCCTGTCTGGCTCCGGTTAAGGCGGGGCGCGTTCACATGCATCAGATTTCAGGTACAAACTGTGATTCAATATGGCAGCTATACACACCCTTTTAACGTTTTTTCAGCTTGAATTCAAGGCTGTGAGAGGGGGTCTTCTGAAAACAGGGTGTTTAGCCAGTATGCCTACTCCAGATAAAACAGTGCAGCCTGTCGGCGAAGTTTTGTGAAATACAGTCAAATGAGAAGTCGTGCGGTATCTGACTTTGAAGCATAGATGTAAAAAAAGTTTTTTGGCGTTTTTTTGCCACGTTTTTACGTTTTCAACGTTTTTTATTCTTCCCTACGTTTTTTTTATTTTTTAAAAACGTGCATTGAAAGTCCTATCAGGAACTTCGAGAAGCACTTTGGAATCACAAAAACCTCGCTTAGTTAGTTCAAATATACTAAATAAAAAGTTTTTTTTATCTGGTATATTTGGTTAGTCTAGTGCTATGATCTTATGACCACGCGGTTAGATTGAAATTAAGTAAAGTTCTCTTTATCTAGACTATAGTGTCAGGTATACTGCATCTACAGCATTAGCCATTAGGCAAGAGTTTAAACAAATTTAGGCCAACGTTTTTTCAACGTTTTTAAACATTTTTTTCCGTTTTGCCACGTTTTTAACGTTTTTTAACGTTTTTTAAATTTTTTTCTGGAACGTTTTTTACATTTATGCTTTGAAGCACACTCATGTTACAATAGTGGTGTTCGTAGCTTTCGGCTGCTGTCTTGTGCCATAAAGCAAATGACGGTTTAGTCTACGCCATCTGGGCGTGGTTTAAGTACGATACCGCACTGGCTGGGGTGGTATAAGCTCGTGCTGCGTACTCGCTTATCCGCTCCAGCAGTTCGGTATCTAGTAGTACATAGCCACGAAATCGTAGTCCAAACTGTCATAAACGACGCGTCAGTGGCGTAGCCAAGTCGGAGGGGGAGGGGCGCGGGCCCACCCCGAGACATAACATAAACACGCATTCAAACTGCACTAAATGTGCTAGTTTGGTCATTTGATTTTGACAAAAATAGTTATAAAAAAATAAATATTGTTTTCAAAACAGATCTCATATTTTGCAGCTACAATGCACCAAGTTCAGCGCTCCCGCAGACTTCCTAGTTGGATTTTAGGGGTCCTACTTGTAAGGGGAGGGAGGAAAGGAGAAAAGGTGCAAAAGGGAAAAGAAGAGGGAGGGATAAAGAGGGGAGAAAACGAAAAGGAAAGGCAAGGAGGGGGACGGGAGACGAGCCCCCTAATTCACATTTCTGGCTACGCTACTGCTGCGCGTTGGTCATAGTAATGGCTAGGTGCTATTTTTACCGTGCGGCGTGCGACAGAATAACAGATATGTTCATTATGACGTATAAGCTGAAGTTCGCCAGTCGTTTCTGGACCATCTGGGACAGACAAAGCGCGCCGAGTTCCCGTGATTCTATGGTTCCGTATCCGGCCGGCGTCTGCGACTGTCGTTATATTTTCGGCCGACTTACGTTGTAAATATTCTATGCGGAGCGACCGTAGAGAGATGACAAAAACGCGGAGCTGCTTTTTGCCGTGCGAAGTGCGCCGCGCGTTTAAACGTGTAACCGTTAGAATGTTGGACTTGCGATCGAGAGGTCCTGGGTTCGACTCCCGGTCGGGTCGTTGTCAAGTGGTTATTACTTGGATGGGTGACTGACTCTGCGGACATCCATTTAACACTAAGGTCAACTCAGCCTTTTATCCCTCCGCGGTAGGTAGATCGAGTACCGGCCTGTCTGGTTGGAGTTTTGGCAGGGCGCGTTCACCTGTTTTCGGTGGCAGGTGGCACTGTGATCCCATGTGGCAGGTGATGCTTCGTGGCTCTGAGATGAGTTTTCTATGAAGAGCTATACTATTTAACCATTTTGACCATAATCAGCGCTAAAACGTTTAGCTTCAGCAAGTTTAATTTGCTGTTCGAATATCGGGATCTTTCTCTAGTACCGTATGTTGGCATTAGAACCTGATTGGCACTCATAAGCTTAGGAGGGAGGGGGAGTCGGCGACTCAACTTTCGTCGACCCGGTCCGAATTTAAAGGGCAATTTACGGTCTATCAACTAACGATTTATATAGCCGAAACAGGAGAAATTTGGGAAAGGAATTTGTATGCTGCTACGCCAAGTTTTGTAAATGCCTGAAACAGATAACCTCATGAAATCAGCAATTGCGACGTTGAATCGTGACTTTCATATTTAAAAGTTGCGTTTCGGAAATCGATTATGCATTTAAATTATTGTGTAATAATATACAACTGTTGCTGCTATGACTTGTGTTTTGCCGTTGTTTTGAAAAGAACTGCACACTGCATTGCATTGTAGGCCTAATGTAATCTATTTTCGAACGATGTATATCTTGTCCTCCAATTTTGTGTACGGCATTTTCGCCAATTTTTCAGTCAACCCGTTTGTGGTTTGGCGAAGGTTTGGCGGGCGGGTTTTCGCAATGTGAAGATGTTTAGCAAACTGGACTGACTGCACATTACCAAAGCGTAACGGTCGGCTCCGCTGACGCCGCGTCGGATGTCGCAGATCGCTTTATGAGCGCAATAAACAGTTTCTAAATGTATCGCCAATGTCCTATTATAGGATCGCCTTCGGAAAAGTCTCCCCCGGCCGACAATTTACCGGCAAAAATCCGCCCCGCCCGGCGTCTGGGGGATAATCTTATAATGGGGAGACTTTTATGGGGTCGGCGATATTTTAATAAGGTGAAGACATATCAAATCCGTGATTATCTCTCCCCGGACGGATTTTTCGTTGGGAAGACATTTAATGTGACACCGGCGCCCGAACAGTTTGCACGCTTTACTGACTTCTCCTCCGTGCCGCAGATGTATCCTGGCGCCGCGTTGATCAACGACTTGAGTTTACGCGTAACTTTGACAGCTCATTGCATTAACACGCGGCCACAGCGTGGGTGGGTCTAGTACTAGAACACGGCCCCAGAGCTCGGCCATAAACGAATATGATCCTGCTAATATGTAAATGCCTGCGACGAAATCCCGCGTCATACAGTTAGTCGTCAGTCGTTATTTATTTGAGTGAAAATGGAGGACGGGACAGAGACCGATGTTCGCAAATTGCGAGTCAGAAAATGAAGCACCAGCAGTCGGGAGGTGGAAAATGGAGATTTTATTGCATTTTTCGGTCCTCCATTTTCAGCGCGCCGGTTATTGTTCGTGAGGTCATTTTCGTCCAGAGCAGATGGCATTGAAGACTAAGGTTTTGACGCCTGCCTTGGCTTTGCGTCTCGTTGCCTTTATAGTTAACAATAACATCGTTCTTGCTCATTTATCCGTAGCGTGGTCCGTCAGTCTGTCTGTCGTCTGTCGCATTCGTGCATCCTGTTTAAACCGTTCGACTTTTTTAGATGTCATATTTGGCAGGTACACTCGTGGGGTTTAATGACACAGTGTGTTAGATGGGGGTCTCTGCCCCCGAGGTGAAGGGGCGATTTGGGGTCCAACACCGAGCCGAAACGTGCAGTTGCTTTCGACTTACATGTACGTAAAAGTTGATTTCATAGTCCACCGAGTGGCAGCATCGATCAGCGATTTGCCAAGTTACTATGGTTTTTGTCTTGCGATAAACTCATACTGTAGTGTGAAACGGTAACTTAATAAGTTATACAAATTCATTGATGTACAACCTTTATTATTGTATTGTTGACGTTTCGGCAGCAACCGCTGCTGCCTTTTTCGGAACGACTGTCCGCCAAGTGTCGCTGCGGCAAACAGCAGGTAAGCATAGATGTCAACAGCACAGTCGTAATGTGCAGCGACACCTGGTGGACAGTCGTTCCGAAGAAGGCAGCAGCGGTTGCCAAAACGTCAACAAACGTTAACAATACAAAAATAAAGGTTGTATATCAGTGGATCTATATAACTTATTAAGATACTATGGACGTCGTTGTGTATTACAGCGTCGATGTTCGGCAGCTTGCTGCTGCGAGCGCCACCTAGTGAGTCGAGCAGACAACTTCATTCCGACCAAGCGACGTCCGCGGGCACCAGGTCACGTGCCGAAGAGAACCGAAAGCGCGCCAACTTTGTCTGGCACTTTCTTATCCACGAATACGACGATTAGTTGGCACCGTATAGTTTCATCAGAGTCCCTATATTTTTACGCGTCATATTGCCATTTATGCAGAGATTTGGATACCAGTTAGAGGGTATTTGGTTCGATTTTTACTTACTTTTCTAACGATAGTGTTGTGTAAGGCAGCGCTACGTGTCCATGCAGTAAAACTAAACAAATCTAGAGCGACAGGAACACTTGAGCGCTGTCCTAATAATGTCGTATCAGTGCATTTATAAAAACATGCATGTTTACATATTAGTTTCAGGGGTATTGAACTTAACGAATTTTTTGAAAAGTTAACGGTTTTACTTTTATTGCACATGTTTAGGCGCTGCTTGAAATTTAAAACATTTCTAGGTTTTGGTTTCATTATAGTTTCTGTCTTCCTATCACATTTGTTGGAACGGTGTTGTTTTTGTTTACTTTTATTTCCACATGTAGGCCGCGCCTTAGGTGCAGTGATGCAGTGACATTTGTAGCCTGTCGTTGGCATACAGGTTTGATTAGTTTGCCTGTCTTTTTTCAGAGGTGTGATTATTTTGTCAATCTAGTTCAAGTCTGCCAAATTTTCAGCCACAGAGTACAAATAAGCACCAGTAAAAATTTCTCTGCAACTTTTACCACCGCCAGCAACATTTGCCTATTCCAGTTGCGGTTTTGATTGCAGATTTTTACAGAATTGCGACAGGCAGCTGCAAATTTTTCCACGGAGAACATTACAATTTCAATTTTTTTTTCAAATTTCCCCCAGTGAGGGTTTTCAGATGCAAATTTTGCATTTTTGGACGGAAATTTTTCGACCAGAGGGAAAGATTGTTCGAAAATTTCCAACATCCCAGAATTTTAATTCAGGGGGCAATTATCCGTTTTCCCCAAGTTCCCCCGGCCTCGAACTGTGTGGCAGTTTTCCGGCGAATCTGTGTAATTGTAGCCGTGCAGATCTTCGTTGGACTCTACGGCCGTTTGCGTGAATACCAAACTTTTTTGACACGGGGTTGTTTTGACGAGAGGAAAGGCACCTGCAGTCTGTGAGAAGTCCGCCTCAGCATTCATAGAGGTTTACTTTGGGGACTATGCGTACTATAGTGCAGCCCCATAAAGTTGAAAATTTTGACTGAACGTTTTTGCACTACTGTAAGCCTATTTGTCGTTGCTTCTTTGCGGACTTGTAGTCAGGTCGTAGCTTGTAGTAAAGTGAAAGTCTTGCTCTGTTCGCTGCTTCCATCTGATAGCACTGTGATGTTGCTACTGGCTAATGTACGTTCCACGCAGCGCCGTTTTGGACATTTACATATTTTGAATATTCAATTGTAGACGCAAACCGCATCTTGTCTGCCAGTGTGAACTTGTGTTTGCCATATACCATAGATGTTAAAAACATTAACTTGCAAATAAAAAAACGTAAAAAACATGTTTTTTGCTTTTGTAAAAAACATTAAAAACACGCATAAAAACATTAAACTACAGTGTTCATTCAAGTAAGAAGAACTGTCAATACGAATCAAATTAAACTGCTACAAAACACTCGCTGTGTCCAGGAAATAGACGCTAAACGCAATTTGCCCGCGAGAAATGCATCATTTGTACGTTTATGTTTTGACAACAACAAAAACACGACATTAAAAAAGCATAAAAAACATTTTAAAATTATTTTTTAAAACATTTTAAAAACATGTTCTTTAAAAACTTTTATAAAAAACATTGAAAACATTTTTACGTCTATGCCCTGCGCTGTGTTACATACAGATTTTGCTGTTGATCGCCATTCCAGTTGCGGTTCAAAATCGATGTATTATTTTATTGGCGCTCGTATTCCAATGCGCCACGTGTTCTGTTTTGTAATTCCTGAAAAATGTTAATGCTCGGTTTTTGAAATGAGGGGTAAAACTCAGATCAGCTAGCTCTGGTTTACCCCCCCCCCCCTATTTCAAAAACCAGGCATAAATGTGTGATTTGGAGCTATATAATAGCAGCTGTTTCACGATGAAATAGTCGATGAAATGATTTGTATTCGTGCGGGGGGAAGGGGGCGGGTAACTTGTTAGTACTAGAGGTATAGACTTTATGTAAACATTCTGCGATGTGGGTCGGTATTTTCTGTTGAATTAAGTAGTGGCCTGTCTTGGTGTTTTTTTGTTTGCATTTTATTCAATAGACTTTGTCATGGATGGTCTTATTTATGGACGTGGGGCCTGCTTGTAATGCAAACCATATACGCGTGAATTAAAACTGCGAATAATGAGCAATTCAAAAAAATTATCGTTAGAGAGCTTTATGTGGTTAACCACTCATTCGTTGTCATGAGGCATTTAGAAAATCGTCCCACCATCATATCTGCTTTGCTTGTTGTTAATTTGGTTATACCACGTTGAGTCATTCTTTCAATTGTGTTTATTTGAGGTGCATATAATTTTTATTGTGTACATTATAACATGATGCTGATGCAGTTATTGTTCTTGTGAATTCTACCATTTTTCGATGACAGATGTCGAACAGTCGATTATTTATGTTGCAGTGGAGATTAGCAGTGGAGTGGTCGTCCACCTACTCATTTCTCCTTAAAAATTACCAGTCGTTCCTTTCGCTGTGCATCACCTCATCTCTGGAAGCAACTCCCTCATTCACTTCATCAGCCACGTCTTGATCTATCTCCTCCTGATTCACCATACTACCATGATCATCTTACTTCGTCAGCGTCACCATCACTACTCTTGTCATCCATCATCCCATCATTCTTTCATTCCAGTCTCAAAACTTTTCTTTTTCTCAAATCCTATTCTCCATAGACATCTGGCACCCCTTCGGACTGACTCCATGGCTATTCGAACCTGCTCACGGTTTTTATTTTTACTTTTTTTAGTTTTTTTCTGAGTTTTAGTTTTTATTATTATTCTTTATTTCTTACCTTTGCAGTTTTTCTCTTTTATTTTAGTTTTCTATTCTCAGTATCTCTCATTTCATTTTTTTAAACATTTCAGTTCTTTTTAGTTTATGTGCTAGATTAAACTGGCAGTTTGTTTTGTCAGTTTTTGAGTGCAAATTTTCCATTGTATTGTATTGTATTGTATTGTTCAGACGTTGTAGGGTGGGTCAAAAAATTGGCACCATTAGGCCTATCACTGTAGATCTCGCCACACTTTAAGTGTGTCTCTAGACTACGTTGTGAAATGTCAGTGTCTTGAAAGCAACAATAATTGTTGCTTAAATTATTTATAACAAAAGACGTCTGTAGCAACACATTGTAAGAAATCAACAACAGAAAACACTCAGCGTGATCGGAGTCGAAAAGGAGCGTGTTTATTGTGTCAGCTAATGTCGAAAGTAGCCTAACTGTCACATATCCTGCAATTTTTACATCAAATGTTCAATATGTCCGCCTTGCTGCTGGACGATGCACTCAAGCTGACGACGCCACTGACCAATGGCGCGATCAGCGAAACGTCGCGTTTTGGCTTTTATAATACACAAGGTAGTGTATCGTAACATCTGAGGTTTTGTGGGATTTTTATTGACATTGTTATGACGAATTTTCTTCTGATTTTGACAGTGAAAGAATTTTGAAAATCGGCTAATATTTTATGAAGTTAAGGCGTATAAAACATGGTGCCAATTTTGTGGCCCACTCTGTATACTCTAAGGACTCGTCACTGTCGACTTATGGTACTTGCTGCGTTATACCCCGTTTACACGATCGAGCAAACATCGAGCAAACGCCGAGCAAATATATTCAAATACACATGCTAATTGCTCGACGTCTGCTCGATGTTTGCTAGCATTCATCCAGCTAGCTCGACGAGCTGTGGTAATTAGCATGCTAATTTGGAGGGCGGGCGGGTTGTAATTGGAAGGCCTATAAAACACTTGATCAGCTGTGGGCTAAGCCTGAGTCTACATTTGAGCCAGGGGGCGAGGTTCCATCAGGCCTGCTTGATGTTTGTTCGATGTTTGCTCGACCGTGTAAACGGGGTATTACGTTTCAGCGAGGCTTTGTTTGGGGAGGGGGATTTTCGTCCAGTGTGTCTAGATTAGTGATGATTTCGTGATGGGAAGTTAACGCTGTTTCAATATCAGGAAAGGTCATTTGAGTGCTGAAAGTACAGCAAATATTAAGGAACCGAAACGTGGTTTCTCGCACACTTATTCACCTGGCCGAAATTGTTACAAGATTCAGTTGGACGTGACCCTCGCGACCCTTGAATTTGCGTAACAAAATGTCTTTCAGTGGTTTCAGTATGGATACGACTTGTTGACGTTATCAGCTAATGCCATTGTGTCGTCTCGTTCTGCGGTACTGCAACAACGCTATTTTTACAGTAATGTCCGATTCACACTCCTGATTGATGTGACCGTTTCGAGGCGCCGTCGTTGGCGGTGTGAATTGGGTCTAAGTGTGTCAGTCACGTGCGTGATATGTCGCTGTACGTACATGTAATTATAACTCACACTGCAGGCGCAGGCTTGTTGTCATTTCAAGACATCGTAGGCCTAGCTGATGCACTCGCAGAATGCGCGGTATAGTAGTACACAACCATCAGGGTAATCACTTGTCTGGAAAACAGGGAAATGTCAGGGGGTGAATTTTATCGGAAATTTGTGCATCAACTGGCTTTTTAGTATCGCTCACTTATTAGTCTGCGCCAGTTTTATTTTATGCTGTTTATTGCTTAATTTTGCAGTTTTGTGTTTTAGTTTTTAAAATTATATTTATGTTATATTTCTAGATAATACTAGGGTTAGGTTACCCTAGTTGAGTATCAGTTAAAATGGTCAGGAGTGCTGCGAATTGTCAGGGAATTAAATGTCAGGGAATTTCGTCGTGTCTGGAGAGCGGTCACTCTGATCAAGCGATCCCACCGTTTTTAGCCGACCGCTCTTACTAACGGTCGAGCTTATGTTACGGTTGTCGACTGTCTGTCCGTCCGTCTGTCTGATACGGATGTATTGTGGCTAAACGGTAAGTCTTAGGTGGTCGGTGATGTTACCATCGGATAGGGCGCTGGCGACTTTATATACTCTCAATAGTAACCCTGTCTCCGTCTGCAGCGGTTTGATCGCAATTATCAATGGAAAGTTTCAAGCTATAAATGGCCGTATTTCGGAAACGGTGAGAGATAGGACCAATGTTTCTATGAATCAAGTAATAGAAACTGGCATACGCCCTTTCACATTACATGAAAATTATTGACCTTGGATGACCTTGAAGGTCACTGACAACCAGTGCGGTTGGCCATCTTAGCGACAGCTGGGCTTCTTGTACTGATTTGATGAGCTGATTATGCATTTTAGCATTAAATTTTCCAAACTCAACATGTCGCAACTTACCTCCACAGTAACAAGTTATACGGCAGGAACAACAAGGCTGAAAGGGAGACTGCACTACAGTTACTTTGAATATAACGTAATATAAACCAGCTGAACTAAAGCAGACACACAAAACCGAAATAACTAAATAAAAAGCACTGGGAATCTAGCAAAATGAATCGAAACGCATGATACAGAAAGCACAAGCGACTAACTCGGAAGTAGAATTTTATTTTATTGCGTGGAGTGAAGCCTCAATCCTATATGCACCCCTCGTTTAACATCTGACTTAGCAAAGCTGCAGAAATGAAATACACATAGGCCTATGCGTAAGGTTTCACAATAGTAGTTTCCGGTCAGCAGTAGCACATGCCATTTTGAATACGGGTAGCTTTTAAATTCGAGAATGGACCAGAATGCGTGTAACGGCCGAAAACAAACTAAGGCTACAGTTTGAATTCCTAGGCCTATATATGATAATTGTTATTATCTGCCAACGCCACTCTTAAGCTTAATCTTACAGGAACAACATTGCGACACGTGTGTAGAATGCTGTGGATTCGACGGCCGGGTGTTAGCTGATAAGTGAATTAAATTGCAGTGATGTTATCAAGGACTTTGTGTTTAAGACCAAGGACACTGAAGGTTATCCTCGAGGCGCCTCGAGAACGAGCGGACATGTACTCGAGGCATGGGCTGCGCTAGGAATCTGAAGCTGGGGAGGGGAAACGGGGGACAAGGTCCAGGTCAGAGGGGCAATATTTTTGTGGGTGGGCCAAATGTCGATCTTAGTTGTTGTGTGTATCGAGAAGATGTAGCGGGGTCTAGAGGCAGAGCCCCTGGTTGGGGAGGTCAGAGGGCGAAGCTCACTGAAGCTGAAAAAAAACTTTTTGCTTTTGGACATGCAATGGGAGCTGCAAATTTGCCCACTTTTTGGTATTTGAAAACGCAAAAAAATCACAGATATCTGTGTTAGCTTGCAAAAATGACGTTTAATAAGTCGCACCTTCTTGGCATGTGTATGGTTACCAGTGGGCACTATTGCCATCATTTTTTCCTGGGGGAGGGGAGGGGC
>Ga0056128_1011384_pt1 | contig 10981 bp, 7 predicted proteins | sample WorMetLIZISLAND2_FD_71113 | JGI IMG/M metagenome (GOLD analysis project Ga0056128, IMG submission 71113) | Marine gutless worms symbiont microbial communities from Max Planck institute for Marine Microbiology, Germany - Olavius geniculatus... ... | reverse complement strand
ACGACGGTAGGCTGTTCCATGCACGGGCAGCAGCAACCGGGAAAGCGCGATCCCCGATCGTGCTGCAACGAGTCACTGGAACAACGACCGCCGTTGATGAGCTGGAACGCAGACTCCGCTTCGTGGTGACGTCAGTTGCGCGGTTGATGCTGTCGGCGAGGTACGCAGGTGCTGTGCTGTCAGTTGTGTAGTGTGGCTTGCACCGTCATTCGTTGGTCACGCACCTGTGGGTTATCCACTTGTTATCCCACTGCAGACAGTGACGACTGCCTGGATGGAAAACCTGTACTTTTTTTATCAGGTTTAGAGTGTATTACGGGAGTGTCGAAACGTACTTGATTTTCGGCTGTGATCGACGGTGTGTTCTGTCTGTGAGGCTGAGACATTGTGTGATAAGCAGACGTGAGATGCGTTTCAATTGTCACGCTTTCTGGGCCCCACGCCCCCATGGCGAGCGCGGTAGCGCGAGCCTATAACGGGGGTCTGGGCAGAGCTCCCAGCGGGGTTCAGGGGCAGAGCCCCTGGTCAGGAGGTCAGGGGGTCAAGGGGGCGAAGCCCCCCCCCTGAAGCTGAAGCGATTTGGGTTTTGGACGTCCACAAATTTGCCCCCTTTTCGAAACTTTGGAAACACAAAGACATTAGACATTTGTGTTATCTTTGCAAAAAAATCATGGGTGGCCACGAAACTAGGGGGCTGGAGCAAAACTGGGGGGGGGCTGTGCCCCCCCCCCAGTTCGGGCCTAAAACCGCCACTAGATGGGCTGACAGTTACAACACTGCGGTTACCATGGTGAAGAATAGCAGGACAAATAAGTCGTTGAGTAATTAAGTTTCCGGTGTTTCTGGCGAAACCTAGGATCAGCGGATTGCGCACGTGCCGTACCATGCACTGACCGGCGCGGAGCGTGAAACCTACAACGCAAGACGCCGACTACTCGAGTGTCTCGGTCGTCATCTGCGCCATGCTGCCGTGGAGCGTCAGCGATGTCGCATGCTTGCCGACAAACACGCAGCAACAACCGGTGCGTCCGTCCTTCATTCATTTTTGCATCGATCGACTTTTTCATTCGGCTGCAGTCTGTCTGCAGTGCCTTATATCCCCCCAAATTTGGAATCAAAATCTGACGCAACTTTCCCCCAGTTTTGGGCTCATGTTTCCCCCCAATTTATGACTCAAGTTTCCCCTCCATTTTAGGCTTCTTTCCCCTGTAGGGAGAGTTTTGTTAAGGATGTAAATTAAAAAATAGGGGGAGTAAAAATTAGGGGGAAGTTTTGTTTGGGGGAGAAATGGAAAAATAAGGGAAGTAAAAAAATTGGGAGGAAGTTTTGTTAAAGAGGCAGATTTAAATATAGGAGGAAGTGAAAATAAGGGGGATTTTTGTTAAAGGTATGTAGTTTGCCCAGTGAAAACTTGAGGGGAAATTTTGATTTGCACCCTTATCAAAACTCAGATAAACGCAATAGGCTTATCTGTTAACTTATTTTATCAGACTGGTACAGTTACAACATTAAATTATGTACGGTAATGTGCAAAGGGTTGTTGGTTGTATTTTATATATCGGAGATATTTTACAATATATAGGCCATTGGCCCACTTCATTCTTCGTGTGATGTCCATCGCTTTTCATTGAAGATTATTTTTTACTTTTAAAATCTGTCCAGCCCTGGGACAAAGGCCCCTTTTGACACACGCAGTAAGTGGATGGAGCATCGGACTCGCGACTGAGGTTGTACTCCCATTTCTACTTTTATGTAAAAAAAACTTTATTTCTTCATTGGATTCTGGGCCCCGCCCCAGTCACGCTGTATATTTTATGCTGACAAAACTACAACGAGACTAAAGTCAGGTGACCAGCTACAGCTGACCATGTATAGTACTACTTAAACGGCTAGCTTTTTTTCTGGTTTTTTGAGTTTTCATTGTAAAATTGTAACTAATAGGCCTATAATTAACATTGTGTAGGCCTATGTAGAAGCGTTTCACTTTTTACAACACATGGCAGTGTGGTTGCTCTGCTGTTGAAGACCAGAATCCGAGCGTGAATTTTCTGTAGGGACCGGCAGCGGTGCACGACTTGATGCCGCTGTGATAGCTAGGAAGAAGTCATCTAGTGCATCATCGTCTTCGGCGTCTGACACTGAAGTCAGGTAGGCCTACTATTAGCCACGTTGAAGTAACTGTCTTGCTAAGACAGTGCTGCTGATTGCTTGAATAATTGATTGATTGTAGTCTGCTGCAGATCACTCGTTGTTTGTCGCTTGCTTTTGCAATATGTTTAATTGATTGATCTGTTATGTGATCGTTCTAATAGTCCGCTATTCTTTTGTTCGCCAGCCCGTCTGTATGTCCATTCGTTCGTATAAACTGGCTGTTAACTTTAAAACTAAAAGGGCGGAAAAATTAAAATTGCTGTGAACGTTTCCCATGGCAAGGAGTAAGTGGTTTGCTAATTTTTATCTCAACAGAGGTGGATGGCTGCGCAATATGTTGGTACTAGGCTGACAAAGTTTTCTAGTTAGACGTCTTGTAGGTCGATATTTTTTGCGATAGTGCAGATAACAGTTGCCTACACACTACAGGTTACAGAAATAACACTTCACAGTGCAGGTTCAGTGTGTAATGCGTAATAATTGCATTTTAGGAAGCCACTGTTTCGCTATTGTTATGAGTGCGGCCGGTCGATCAACGTTCGTTTGACTGCGTGTACACGATGCAAGGAGGTCTATTACTGTAGCAAGCCATGCCAGAACAAGGCCTGGGAGACTGTTCACAAGAATGAATGTCTGCGCGTTCCTACAGGTCAGCCGATTAGTTCAACATTTCACACATTCATTATGTCGATTTTTGTCCACTTCCTTCAGTTGTTTGACGTTGTTGATTCAGCAGAAGAAGCTTGGGTTATCCAGTAGGCCTACCGGTATGTAAAAGGGTTATTATTATGTCATTCACAGTATAGTGCAGAATTGTGTGGGCACGTTACGTGTCACTGCAGGAAAGCATGGCTGTACAGAGCAGATTTCAGCCTACTTTTGAATGTGCCAATTGTAACAGTTAAATCAGAGATAACAGTTTTAGGTAGACTGTTCCAGACTGTAGGTGAGGCATGACAAAAAATCATGCTTAGCAAAGTTGAGAGATGTTGCACTGATATGTAAAGTGTTTTCATGTCCCGGAAAGATTCTCAGCTGGTAGTTGGCACTATTGATTAACTAAAGAAAGTATATCAATTTAACACGAACCGAAATTAGTTAGTAAGTATGTAAGTAAGTAAATTTAGTTCATAAAGCGCACAATGTCGGCGAGATACTCGCCGAATCTGAGGCGCTGCAGTGAGGCAGAGCACTAGACATGGATAGACGTTGAAAAATGTTTTGAGTTTGCGATGGATGGAAGTCATTGAACAACTATTGCGTATGTCAAAAGTAAGAGAATTCCAAAGAGTAGGGGCAGCTACAGAAAAACTTCTAGAACCAAAACATGTACAGACACGAGGCACAGACAACAGATTAGTGTCAGATGAATGCAATGTATGAGCTGGAGTGTAATGTTCAAGAGCAGAGTTCAGATATGCAGGCTGAGTGGTGTGGTTGGCAGGCAATCTTAAATTTGATGCACTGGTGAATGGGAAGCCAGTGGTAATGTTTGAGCAGAGCAGATGAGCTGGTCGACTGACGGTTGTTATGTCACTTTTTGTCTATCGTGTCACAGTGCATCTGTGCACCTTGTTGTTCGAATTGCTGAAATAAGCAATGAAGTGAAGTGAAAACGAATGTGGGTCAGTGCAGAGTGACTCAAAGACCTATAGGCCTAGGTCGCTGCTATAGGTAAATGTGTGCTAAGTAATTGGTTGCTGATTGATTGTCATGTACAGACGGTAGAAAGGGTTCTGGTGTTAAGCGAGCTACAAGACAAGGTCGCGGCTCAGCAACCAAAGATGGTCGCAAGAGTGGAGTCACAAGCAAGTCGCCCAGAACCAAAACTCAAGCTGGCTATGAGCGTCAAGCAAAGGTATATCTGGCGCCTGCCAGAATTAGTAGTGTTAATGATGCTAGCAGTAATAGTATTTTACTACTACTCTTATCATCAGCATTGGTTCTAATGATGTGGTTTATTTGTCCGGCACGTGTTTTAGTTATGATAAAAAATATTTATTTATTATTAGTTATAATAAAAAAGAAGTTGTCCGTAGGCCTAACAAATATTTATGTGGTTATAAGAGATACCATCTCTATTCTGTTTGCATCACTGAAACTTAACCCTTATGTTGCAATGGGGGGGGGTAATTTTGCCCCCAGACCGATTTTTACTTTATTATTATTATTAATGAGAAAAAGATTAAAGTGACACTGTCACATCAAACAGACGTTGCTGGGGCACTGTACATAAATTAAGCTAAGTATGTTGTGAGAACTAGCTAATAAGTGTAAGATTGTCGATAGGAGATAACGAGTCAGTCCAGAAACGACTGGCGGAAAAGATGCGCTTTTGTCTCTCGCCGAAACTGCAGCAGCGAGTTGGCGGCTCTCGTCGCAGGTGGTAGACTGTTCCAAGCTCGAGCTGCTGCCACCGGAAATGCCCGGTCCCCGATGGTAGAACGTCGCGTCGACGGCACTTGCGGCGTCATCGTGTCGGTAGAGCGCAGACGACGACGTGCAGGGGCGTCGGCAGTTAACTGGAGACTGTCAGCAAGGTAGGCTGGCGCTGTGCCGTGCACACAGCCGTAAGCCAGCACACATAACCGGAACTGGATGCGCTTGGGAACACGCAACCAGTGAAGTTCCTGAAGCAGTGGGGTTAATATGTGCTCTGACTTCCTCTCTGAACATACGATCCGAGCGTCGGCGTTCAGTGCTGACTCCAACCGATTTTGAAGACTTCCGGAAATGCCGGCTAGGACAGAAATACAGTAGTCAACTTTGCTGACCACGAGAGCACGGACCAGGGTCAGCAGAGCTTGTCTCGGTAAAGAACGCCGCACACTGCGCAGCTGACGCAACGAAGCGAAGCAGGCTCGAACGGTGTTTGTGACGTGAGTCCTCATGCTGACGTCGGCGTCGATGTAAACTCCAAGATCACGAACCGCCGATACCGGCTGCACCGAGACGTTGCCGATACGGACTGGACCAGACGGAATGACATGTTGATGATGCCGTGCGGACGCGCACCACAGGAGCTCGGTCTTTATCTCGTTCATCTGCAGCCGGTTGGTTTTCATCCACCACGACACGTCGTCGACGCAGGCAGACATACACTCTGTGAGGTCGTCAGCCTCATGAAGTTCACAAAACCCACTTATCTGAGTGTCGTCTGCGTATTTGTGTCAGAATAGATTGTGACGTTTTATCAGCTGCAGAAGATCAGCTGCGTACAGAAGAAACAAGATCGATCCAAGGACTGAACCTTGGGGGACTCCGTACAGCAGCTGAGATGGCATGGAACTGGACGTGGTTGATTTGACCTCTTGTACACGACCTCTCAGGTACGATTCAAACCAGTCCAGTACTGCTTCTTTCAGACCGTACGATGTCTTCAGCCGCTGCAGGAGCGTGTCGTGGTCTATACTGTCGAATGCTGCCGATATGTCATGCTCCGAAACTGCTTGGAATTGTGAGAAATGTTTTAGTGACTTTTCTTAGATATGTTTGGCCTAAAAAATGCTGTAGCTGGATGCCACTTTTAAAATATCTTTGCTCGTTTTTTCAATATGGCGGCTGGAAAACCGACACGAAACCTCAAAATGACGAAAAGTTCCATGTTAAGTGTTATTTGGTTTTCTAGTGCAAACAGAATTTCAAATACTGTATATATCTATGTTTCCAGCATTCAATAAGCCGGCAGCTGGATAAATAACCGGTCTTGTCCAGCCCAACTCTTTATCTGGCAGCCATTTTAGGCGGCTTTAGATGGTACATACGAGCACTCAAGGGTGCTACCAGGTGAGGCCGCGTCTCTGCGACGCCGGCATATTTATCTGGCAGCCGAATAAATCGGCTATTCATCCGACTGCCAGATGAATAGCCGGTTTTAGTTAATTAGGTTATTTATTCGGCAACCGTCTTAGGTGTCTTTAGCTGGTACATACGAACGCCCAAGGGTGCTACCAGCTAAGCCCCTGTCTCTGCGGCAGTACGACTCATCATACTGCAGCAGAGACACGTCCACACAGCATATTTGTCTGGCAGCTGGATGAGTAACTGGATGAATAACCGATGGGCTTTTAATCCGGCTGCCGGATAAATAACAGGTCACATCAAGCCCGGCTATTCATCTGCCACCAACTGCCGGATAATTATCCGGTTTTAGCCAATTCATCCGACAGCTGGATGCCGGATAAATAGTCAATCTTAACCAGCCGGACTATTCATCCTGCAGCCACTTTCTGCTTCAGATTACGCCTAACGCTAACAATAGCGACCGACGCTGGTGCCGTCGGTTAGCAAATGCGAGTAAACCTATGACTGTGGGCTTCGTTTTCGGTCAATCGGATAAACAGCCCACAGGCTATTTATTCAGTTGCTGGATAAATAGCCAATAGCCAATGCGAAGCGTAAATGACACCGATGACTACTTAAAATGCTTGTAAACACTTGTTTTCAGTTCACTGACGACGGTTACATAAAAATCGACACTAAAGTCATTCACACGTGAGCTGCGAAGGCAAAACTAAAATCACTTCCGGTTTCTGGCGGCCATTTTGAATTTTCGGGTAAAAAGACACCAGTGAAGGTTGGTATAGGAACCAATAAAATGTGTACCTTCGAAAACGTGGGTACAGTCGTTAATACTTTGCCTCTAACTGGCACAGAACACTATATACACCTGGGGGTAATTTTACCCCCCCCCAATTGCAACGTACATATGTAAAACAAGAAATTTGAGCTAATGCTCACGAGACGCTCGAAAGCATATAAGTTTTGGTTCTGTAGTTTAGCTGAAAATTGGGGTGTTCACTCTAAGTTAATATACAAATACCAAATTCTCTGTCTGGATTGCATAACGATAGTTCTGTAACGCCACCCTGTGAATGACATAGACTTGTGTCGCAGCTTGAAATCGCCAACAAAATCCATAAAGTCCCCTATTTTGTCGTTCAAGGTCATTCAAAGTCATTGAATTCGGCGCCAATCGAGAGCCAGTGTACAATTTCCTATTAGTGATTAATAGCAATTTCGGCCCTATCTGGCACCTTTACTGAGATACAGCGACTTATTGGCGAAAAAATCGCAAATTTTGCCCACCCTTCTTTCATTTAGCACCCTCGTTCGGGGTGACTCTCCTCGAATTTATGGAAAAGCTTTACGGTTCCTGAAACTAGAGTCTACCAGGCAGCCGACGGTGAAGATTTGGTGATCCTATCTTGCACCGTTTTTGACTGATCCACCCGCGTGACGGACAGAAAGATGGACAGACAGAATTGCGATGGCTAAGACGCGCTGAAAGCAGTAGCTGCTTTCGCGCGCAAACACCATTGCAACACTAGGGTTAATAAAAATATATGCCTGCGCATCCAATGCAAAATGCAAGCTGATATGAAATGTTGCACTGGGGGACTTCAGTCACTTCACTCCCATAAATGAAATGTTTCTGGGAACAAAAGTTCTAACATTCATTTGCCAAACGTGCGTCATATTTCCAGGTGTACAGCCTAACTTGATATCATCAGCTCCTAGCTTTGCCTGATCTGTATGGCGTTCAGTTTTGGAAGTTTTGTTCTTCTTTTTAAAACTAATTTTATCCACGTAGGCCTATGGCACTGAATGGCCTATTTTGTGCTGATGTGCCGTTAGGAAACTACTCACTCACTCTTCTTCAGTTAAATATGATGCGTTGGTGCTTGATGATACTCATGACTTTTCTATGTGTCTGAAGTGATTATCAAGTATTTGTATCTCAATGAATCAGTGAATAAGACTAAAGTTGTACGTTTTTCTTCTGTTACACATCGTTTAGTTGTTCTCAGTATGAGCGCGTACATGTGTCTGTGATCTATGCATTTCTCATAGGGGACTCGCATAGGCCTATGTGCGCAGTAACTAGGCCTACTTGTGGGGCCTACAGTTCATGTGCGCCGCTGAAACAACTTATTTGGTTCTGGCATTCGTTTAATTGCGGAGGAGAACTTAGTTTACAAACTTGCAGATACCGTAACTTGTATTCATGTATAGCAGAGATTTACAATGCAGCAAAACAAACTTACGTCACATTTGTAGGCCTACTCGTATTGCTCTTGCACGGACTGCTACAGCACCATTAAACGCCGCTTCCAGTTGCTTTATTGCTGTCGTATTTGTAGTTTTACTGCACGTCTGCAAACGTCGTAAACTGCTGCAGTGTACGCAGGAGACGGCAGACGCCAGCTTTCAGCGTTGTTCTACGGAAGGAAGTTTCACTGGACACCGGTTCAACGTTTCTGCTGGCGCCGCGGCCAGTCTCAGCGAGTCTTCCATCAGTGATGCTGATGTTGATGATGACGTGAGTGGAACAGTCAAGTGCTCGTCGCTAGTGAACTCATCTCGACCACCTAGGCCTACCACGTTTCAGCAGCGTGTCGCCTCTGCCAAGCTTTCTGCTGCCGCCAGACGGTGGACCCCTGCCGCTGCCATCAACTCGAGGCCGGTCCAGCCGACCAGGTCCACATCCCAGCGGCAGGACTCCCTCGCTACCCTCGACCCCGACGATCTGGCCAACCTGCTGGGCTCGAACAGCAAGCTCTGCAGCCTCGTTCCTCCAGATACACACGCTGATGTGGACTCGCTGACGCCGGGCAAGGACAGAGCCAAGGTCAAACGATGCGGACAGAAGACGAAGACGTCGCCAACCAGCTGCGATAATGACCTGGAACGACCGACGACTGGAACAAAGGAGGAGCACAAGTCGAGAAGAAAACCGAAACACGAAAAACACGACAAGAGGTCCGAGATGTTGGATGCAGCCGAAGATGTTGATGATGATGATGGTAAGAGCTTTCATGCGTCTTCCAAGGTGAATGCAAGAAGGACGCAGCAAAACGAATTTGATCGTCGCATGGCGAAGAATGACACAACTGAGCAGACGCCGGTGCAGCGCAGACATCGTGCTACGGCGGAACGAGGCAGCGCTCTGCCAGTCTTTGAGCTCGGCGAGTACCCAACACCGGTCACCACGACGCTGTCTCCCCCGCGACTGGACGCTATCAGAAAGAGCGTCGAGCGCGTGCACAGGATGAAGGGGAACTCTGATAAACAGTTGGGCGTCGAGCGTGGCGGGCGACGCGGTGACACAGACGAGATCGGTGTGAGGACGACGCTACAGAGCGGGGCGCTGTTGGCGCCAAAGACTCAGTTCGTCAAGTTGAAGGTACAGCACGCCCTGGATGCGTTGATAAACCTGGCCGTCCGAGCACGCGCAGGGTGCACTTTCACTGACTCTAGCGTATAGTCAGCACGTCACAGCTAGTAGGCCCCCTTTAGCGCATTTGATAACTGTCTGGCTGCTGTAGTTGTTCCCTAGTTTCATCAGTACGGTGTCCTAATTTCGATTTCAGTCGTGTATTCTATATTATTTTCTCTATTATGTATTAAATGTCAATGGATTATTTGTTAATTTAATTTGTTTATGAACTCTCTTATAGCCTATTATCTGCTAATCATAGGCCTAGTATTTGTTTTCTTTTTGTTTCTGTAGGCTATTTTAATTTTTTCAATCCAGTGCTGCATGTGAGTTTTCTAATAAACTCGATTGAATAATAACTGCTGGTTGTGAGTCGTCGCCACGTGCACCTAGTGACTGTTGCTTATAACATTATCGTAGTTTTGCGTTATTAAAGTGCCGTGTTTATGCATTTTTACTTGCACTAATAAATATTTTTTTTGATTTCCACAGCTGATTTTGTACGCCCCAGATTAATCACCAAAGGCTCTTAAAACAACATGTTTCATGTCGTTATTCTGTTTTTTTGTTTTATATTATTACACAGGTTGCACTTTTCTGTAGATTGCACTTTTTTATTTCAGATCTTTTTGTGGCATTGCTGTGTGTTTAATTAATCACTTTTTTAGTTTTTGAGATTTAATGCTAGAAATGCTACTATTACTGTCACTACTGCTAGGCCTACTATCGTTTTTTGTGTGACTGACTGTCTCACTTTTCTGGAATTAATTTAGATGAAACCGGGTCTCATATTTATAACTTTAATAATACTGCAGCAGAGCATGGAGGCTGTTTCATTCTTACTTCAATAATTTGCATTTGTAACTGTAGGCCTAATGGAGATGTCTATGATTGTTTCATAATTCTTGCTTTTCTGTGCGCTTTAAAAGTTATTTTATACTTAATAATATCACTTTCATTACATTTATTCTCGTTGCTATATGAATATTGCTAATTTTCTGTTTATATTGTGTTATTCGAGCAGTTTCTCCGTGGGTGCCAATAATATTCGTTCTTATTGTTACTACTGTTGTCGTTAGTGACAGTAGGCATTGGTGATAGGGCATCATACGAGTAGATATTTGACAAGAGTGCTTGTTTTTTTTTACTCGAAGTTTTCTTCAGCTGCACACGGAACTTAAGGTATTCTCTTGACTGATTGTGTGATTGATTGATTGCTTACATGATGTTGACGATGATGATGATTTTGCAGCTGCAGCAGCCGGCTGCACATGTGGACATTCCATCAGCAGACAAATGTTACATCGGCAACTACAGCTTCATTTAGTTGCTCTCCGTCAGACTCCGATCCAGTCTCTGCTGATCTCTCTTCATCTCTTCGCTGCCAGCGTCTTTTTTGTCGGAGATGGTCAGATGCTAGAATCCGTCTGCCTGCCTACCCGTCTGTCGGTAGTCTACTTATGTTAAACAAGAAGCCCAGCTGTCGCTAGGATAGCCGACCGCACTGTTTGTCAGTGATTTTGATTGTTTCCGAGATATGGCCGCTTAGAGCTTGAAACTTTCCGCTGAAAATTGCGGCCAAACCGCTGCAGATGGAGATACGGTTACTAC